>TARA_B110000008_G_scaffold277863_1_pt1 | contig 15335 bp, 16 predicted proteins | sample TARA_B110000008 | Tara Oceans TARA_B110000008 (sample SAMEA4396496) | marine metagenome | biome: Westerlies Biome; feature: [DCM] deep chlorophyll maximum layer (ENVO:01000326); material: water (ENVO:00002006), including particulate matter (ENVO:01000060) such as... | depth 40 m
CAAGACAACGCGAATATCAACAAAAGAACAAAGAAAAGATTACTGCAAGACAACGTGAATATCAACAAAAGAATAAAGAAAAGATTTCTGAATATCAACAAAAAAGATACATTAACGACCCGGAATACGCAATGCTAAGGAGACTGCGTTCCAGAATGAGATCGGCAGTAATATCCGCGGGCCTTGACAAGAAATGTGCCACGTCTAAAGAGCTGCTGGGCATTGATACAAAAGGTCTGGCCGAATGGCTCCAGTCCCAGTTTACAGACGGCATGTCCTGGGACAATCGTTCTGACTGGCATGTGGATCATCGCATACCTTGTAAAGCATTCGATATAACGGATCCCGAACAGCAGCGCATATGTTTTTGGTATCGGAATCTACAGCCATTATGGAGTTATGATAATTTATCGAAAAGTGACAAGTACAACGAGGAAGACAAGCAGGCATTGATTGAGAGTTTTAACATAGCCTTCCACGCGCCGACAGTGCCCTTTCGCTAGAATGACGAATGGCTCACTGGAAACAAAATAATCACATAATCAACACGTAAGTTTCCCATTATATGACGCACGCATTCTGTGTACAAGCAAGCATGGATTTAACCATAAAACTTGACAGTAGGGTACTTTACATAGGTAGTGAAGAGCAAACTTCTGTGGACGACTTTCCTACTCTTTACTCGGGAGAGGGAACAGTTTGCCTTTGTTTTGGTGACGGTTCATACATGGTTGATTGGGACGACGGCGCTGCGGCCGAGGAAGACGGTGACGATCTTGTACTCGTCGAAGCCGTTGCCCAATGGATGAAAGAAGCATAGTATCTAAACGTTTAGAAACTTTGTGTGATTTTTCCTGGCTGGCTGAAAAGTTTCTAAACGTTTAGAAACTTTTGTCGGATCTTGCTGGCTGGCTGAAAAGTTTCTAAACGTTTAGAAACTTTTTTAAGATCTCGAGACAACTATATGACACGTTGTATATTTATGGCCTCTTTTCCCACATATATTACAAAGTGGTTTTTGTTTGTACAATTGCTTATGACGTGTGCGTTTGAATGTAATACATCCGCATTGTATCCTATGTGCAATGCATTTCCTTTGCGTATGACCAATGTGACCACACCACCCACACCTGCGCCGTATCCCTGAGCGATTCACCGTCCTTGAACGACGCGCTGCCCTAGAAACGCGCCGGCCACGCCTCGACGCAACATGGCGCAAATACTCTGATAATGGTGGCGTTGCGCGTTGTCTTCGGTCAGGAGGCACATAAATGGGTTGGCGAGGCGGTAGGGATATTCTCTCCACAGGCGGTGTGCTTTGTTGGCGAAAGCCTAGCCTTTCGAGATCTTTACTACAGAATTGGTGCCCGCACGGCAATGCGATCATTTCTGGATTCTGTTCTAGACATATTGGACACTCGTTGTCTGAATTGAACAGGCGAAGACCACAAGAGGGCGGGTGTGTTTGTTTACAAAGAGGACAATCTGGCATGTGTGCTTTTTTACAGGGTGAATCGATTTATTTAAATATCGACCAGGAATATTTAAAATATTTAAAAGCGCATAAGACAAGCATAGTCGTTGTTCTGTTTAAAACATATAAACATCACACAATGGCTTCTCTAGTGAACAATCCCGCACTCCAGTGTCCCATCACCCAACTCATCATGATCGACCCCGTGAAAGCGCCCGACGGGCATACCTATGAACGCAGCGCGATCATCCGCGCTCTTCAGCAAAATGGCAGATCCCCACTGACGCGTCAAGTCATGCTCGTGGAACAGCTGGTTCCTGACTATACGCTCAAAAGCCTGATAGAGTCTTTAAATTCTGCAGGGCAATCCGCGGCCAAATTTGAGAGAATTCCGGATCAAATTTCGGCTAAAATTCGGTCAAAAAATGGCATGACACAGTTGACATTTATGTCTCCCGACGGTGAAGCAGGACCGCAAGACATTTGTTTTGTCGTCGATACTTCAGGTTCGATGCAAACCGAAGTCAGGGCATCTACTGGCGAGGCAGACGGTTTCAGCATTCTCGACGTGACCAAGCATGGAATTCTCGCGTGCGTGTGTGGTCTTCGCGAGCAAGATCGTGCCTCTATAGTGGCGTATTCGAGCCGTGCGCGTGTAGTGGTCCCGTTGCGCAGGATGGACGCTGCGGGAAAGGCCCAACTAAAAGTGGCGTTGGCGGGTCTCGAGCCGGAGCAGTCCACGAATATCTGGGCCGGCCTAGACCTGGGCATTCAGCAGCTGTCAGACGGTGGGACAGTCTTTTTACTGACAGACGGTCAGCCAAACGATCGCCCCCCACGCGGCGAACTAGCCATGCTTCAGAGGACTCTAGACGGTCGCGACGATATAGTAGTGAATACCTACGGCTTTGGCTACGATCTCGACTCTAAACTGCTTCTGGATTTGTCCAATGCTACACAGGGTTCGTACTCGTTTATCCCGGACATCGGCCTTGTCGGCACTGTGTTTATTCACGCTATGGCAAATTTGCGTACTTCCGTGGACCGCAAACTCGTTGTCAGGGTCGAGACGGAGGGCACTGTTAGCTCCCCGTTCGTCAATATGGGTTGGGGGTATCAACTTCCCGTGGGACGCATTACCAAGGGCCAGGCGCGGGATATCTTCATTGAATGTGACAAGCCTGTATCTGTCACTGTGGAGGGTATCGCGATCGAAACTTCGCAGGAAGCGCCAGGTGTCACAGACCGCATTCTTACGGCTTTGGGCGTGTTCAGGTGTCACGATTTGGCTCGTAGTGACACGCAGCGGGCGAACACACATCTGAATGAAATGTTGGCGAATGTCACCGCACCATTGCTTCAAGAAGATTTGAACGGCCAAGTTCGCGAAGCTATCCAACCGACTGCGTATCGGAGATGGGGCAGGCATTATTTGCCGTCTCTCGCGCTTGCTCACTGGACCCAACAGTGCAACAACTTTCTCGACAAGGGCATTCAAGGGTACGGCGGTCCAACATTCCAAAATGCGAGAGATGAGCTGGACACGGCATTCAACGAGCTTCCGGCACCACAACCAACACATCGCCGGGCAGTAGTCCACCGTATGCGCTCACAAGGCCGCCAAGTGTCAGCTGCCCCGGCCAGAATGTCCTCGTACAACGTTTCTTCGGCTGGAATTTGCTTTGCCGGCGCGTGTCGCGTAAAGATGGCCGATGGGTCGCTCAAAGCTTGTGACGAAATTCGCAAGGGCGACCGCGTCCAGACGTCTAAAGGCGAGGCATCGGTCCAGTGTGTCGCCAAAACGATCTGTGGAACCAGCATTGCAAGCCTGGTCAAAATTGGACGTCTTATGGTAACGCCATGGCACCCTTTGAATATCGAGAACGAGTGGGTATTCCCTGTCAATATCGCACCAGTACAAGACTACCCGTGTCAGGCAGTGTTCAGTTTTCTACTAGAGTCTGGCTTCCAAGATATGGTCATTGAAGATATCGCGTGTATATCGCTCGCCCACGGTATTCTCGACAACCCCGTGACCAATCACAGTTTCTTTGGGACAGAAAACGTCGTCAAGGCTATGGCAAAATTGCCGGGATGGTCCGACGGCGTCGTCGAAATACACGGCGTAGAGAGAGATACCGAGACAAACCTGGTGTGTGGGTTTTATTAAAAATAAACTTGGTGCAGTTGAAACTTCATACTATATAAACAATACACAATTCACATGATATGGCTCTGCTGAGACAATATTGCAAAGTAGATGCCCCAGCATTTAGATTATTCGAAGGCGAATATGATTGTGTCTTCACAGAGACACGTAGTGCTACTAGAGACGACCTACAAGTTCAATATGGCATTGTCCGAGAAGGAAAAAGAATCCGAACTACAATACATTCTGGAAAAGCTTATTTTTCTAATTTATCAGACGACGTTGAAGAGGGACATTTGGGAGAAATTATACCTGAAAAAGGACTTTTGGTTTGTCGTTTGACATTTGACGATGTAGACGGTAAAGCTGTTTCGCATGCTGCGAAAATCGTAAGCATAGATATAAAAAGAGGACCTAAAGTAAACTTGATATGTGCTCCGAAATGAATATGATATTTTTTGAACTATGGATTAGCAATGTGTATATACTTTAATAATCTAGTGTGTTCGGTTACATATACGGTATCCATTCTCTTGGAATAGGTCTACCGTTATTCCATTTACGTCTCCAAAATTTTTCCGTTTTTTTTCTTTTCTTCTCTCTGGCGCGTTCTTTTAGCAGTTCCTTGTCTTCCTTGGCCTTTGACTGTTGTTTTTCTAATTTCTGTTTTTCCTTTTCTTTTTCAGCATTGAGTTTTGCTCTCCACTTTGCATCGAGTTTTGACTTTTGCGCGGTTAGTTTTGCTTTCCATCTTGCGTCTAACTTTTCCTTTTGTGCCGCTAGTTTCGCCTTGCATCTCGCATTCATTTTTTCGCGAAGTTTTTGACTGGCACTCACGCCGGCTTCCGCGGGCACGAATTGTCGAATCATTATTCTGTGCTAGTTCTGCACGCTTATATATATCCAAAATCCGATCCGCCAAACTTTGACATTTGTTGCATATATGCTGAAATGGTTATAAATAGACATGGATATAACAAAAAATGGTGGACCGTTATGTCGAGATGGGGTTTTCGCCCGAATCTGCTGAGGTAGCTGTTCGACGTTACGGGGATGACCTCCACGCGGGTTGTCACTGGTTAATGATGCAAGATTCTGTCGGAAGAGTGCCAAAACGTTTAAAGACAACGTCTGGCGATTCAAACCAGACGTATATAGGTTCAAAAGTGCGTTTTTTGAGCTCTACGTGGCGAGTGACAGAATTTGACGGCGCGCATGCCCTCGTGAAACTTTCACAAAAGGATTTTAATAGTCGATGGGAGCACATTTCTGATCCACGAATGGACTGGCTGAATGTGTGTCACCATCCGCGCCAATATGCTGTTCCACGCGCATCTTGGTTCCGAAGAATCGGCAACGTGCGCGCATCTATAAAGTGGGCAGATCCAGAACGTGCTCGCCCGGCTTACGACACTGAGAAAGAAAAAATTCAATGGCTGTCCTTTTTCATCAACCACTGCCGTCCAGAAGTCATGGGGCCCAAATGGTCTTTGTGGAGGTGCATTTCGGCACTTACGCGAAATTTCGTTCACGAACCGAACAGACCACGCCCAAAAGGATTGACGACACAAGAAATTCATTCGTTTCGTGTCGAGGGCATGACGTATTTTCAGGCGCTGTGCGATGTATATTGTGTGTCGTATGACGAATTTTGTCAGGCGTTTTATCACCAGACGAACAAAACAGTCCTAAGCCTCTTCCCTCCAGAATCTCATGACGCGTTGGAGATGCGATTGAACCGTCAACGTAATCCGGTAGCTTATTTGAAGCAGATGAATAAAAAATGGCGTCTCGACTGCCTTCCTCTAATCTTGTTCCACACGAAAGAAGTCGATGTGGTCCACCAGCACGTCGAGTTCGAAGTCATCATTCACGACATGACCTTTGTACAAGTGAATCCTTACGAGGCTGGTATTCACCGGCAATTGCAGAGACTTTTTTTTGAGTTATATCCGTGTAGCATCCCCTCTGACGCTTCTTTGTGGTCTGGCCACATGACAAGGGGGTTCCTCGATACTGCACTGTCGAATTCGCGCAAGAAATGCGACCGCACACCATTCTGCGAATCATCCCCACTCTTGGCGAGCCAACTGTTCCCGTATCAAAAGCGTTGTTTGGCATGGTTGGTTGCGCAGGAAAAGAAAGATACAAATTCGACGTCTTCGTGGGGATGGACCCAACATCGGCTGGCCGACGGGTTTAGTTTTCATACGTCTGTATTTGGCCACGTATCCCTGACTTCGCCGAACAAGGTCATTCGAGGCGGCCTGTTGGCACAAGAGGTTGGTATGGGTAAAACCATCGAGATGTTGGCATTGATTTGCCACCATAAAGCGCCGGGTCCCACATTGGTGGTTGTTCCGACGACAATGCTGTGTGTGTGGATAGAAGAAGCAACGAAACGCACGCCAGAACTGGCCGTGGTCAAGTTTCACGGTACTCGCCGTACCAAAGATATGAACGTTCTGCGCCAGGCTGATATTGTAGTCACCACTTACAGTGTCGTGGTGAACGAGACAAAGCAACATGTGCCTACGATTGGTTCCGTTCGGTGGGGAAGAATAATTCTCGACGAGTCCCATGAAATGAAGACACTTGGCACGCAGCGTTTGCGAGCCATATGCCACCTGTATGCTCCTTTTCGCTGGTGTGTCTCTGCGACTCCATGGCCCAAAGATATGGCGTCTGTATCTGCAATGCTTTCATTTTTGGGCGTAACTCCATTCAACGAGTCCCTCGGATGGGGGTCATACTCTTCGGCACAACTCCTCTTACGCCATCATCACGAATACAATCCATCTCTATTCATGAAACTTATTTCAGATATCACATGGTGGCAACGCAAGAGGCATGTCCGCATGAATTTACCCAAGGTCACCAGCACAGACATGGTCATAACGATGAGGCAGAGCGAACTCTACACGCAATTACTCAAAGTCATTCGGGTCCGCATCGGTCTCGACAAAGATTCGCCATATATTAATGTACGCACACGAATCATCCATTACACGAGATGGATTCGTCAGTTTTTAAGTGACGGGTGTTTGCCTGTATCTTACTTTGGCATGCCCAATACGGATTCGACGGCGCCGAGCCAGCGCAATAGCATTGAATCGTTCATGGAAGGTCTAGGCACGACGAATTACGACCAATCGCTACGCGACGTGATAGAATCGTGGCGAAATGGCCATGAAGAGTGCTGTATTTGTCGCGATGTCATGGAGCGGCCAACAGTGACCCCTTGCAACCATATGTTTTGCTACGAGTGTATTCAGACGGCGTATCAGCACGATACAAGTCGAAAATGTCCGTTATGTAGAGAGCCATGCGTGTCGGCTCTCATAGAACTTACAGAGCAACAAGTGCAGCCGACATCCTTGGAAGACGAGGTCGTGTACATGAACGATCCACAGGGGATACCTGTGAAAATGCCAAAGATAATGTATTTGGCCGCGAAAAAGGCAAAGACAACGATGGGAACAAAGTGCGCGGCTCTTATAGAGTTGTTTTCAAAAAGTGAGGAAAAGTTTGTAGTTTTTACGCAGTTTTATTCTACTTGGTACAGATTAATAGAGGCGCTAAAAGCAAATAACATCCAGTACGCGTCGATTCAAGGTAAAATGACGCCAAAGCGTCGGTCGAAAGAAATAGAGACTTTCCAAACGAGTATTTCTACAAAAGTATTCGTGATGACGACAAAAACAGCATCTGTGGGCATTACGTTGACAGCGGGTTCCCACGTGGTATTTATGGAACCCTGTGAGAACGTCGATATTCGTAAACAAGCCATCGGAAGAGTGTGGCGCATTGGTCAAACGCGACCAGTACGTGTAACAACCCTTAAAATAAAAAATTCGATCGATATGATTCGCAGCAAGGATCATTTGTCATACATTGACCAAGCTAATGACGAGTCACGGACTCTGGTGGCTGCCGCTGCTGTTTAATGAACGCGTCGCGCTCTTTTAGGAGTCGTTTTAGCGTTTTGCGATCTCTGGAGTCTCTCGCGTTCCTTATAAACCCCTCTAGATCATCTAGCGTGTAGTGGTACACTAAATCATTCAAGTGTTTTTCCTTGTCTATGGACGCCATCAGTGTTTTGTATATATTTTTTGCTGTTTTCTTGGACATATCCGACAGATAACCACCCGATTTTTCAGTGAGCGGTTGTCTTGTGAATGGGTCCTTCGCGGGACATCTTCCCAATTCTCCGAGATGCAGACCCGCCATCAGTTTCTCTTTGGACGCCTCGCAGTAGGACACGTGACCGACACGCCACGGGTTTGCTACAAATTCAAGTGTCAGACAATCGAATAGCTCTTCACATTCGTCGATACATTTCTGACGATACTCGTCGGGGATATGCGCCATCATCTTTTCGACAAAAGAGTATCGGCTCCGTTTGAACAGCCACCACGCTTTCGTTTTAAACCATTCTAAAAGTTTCGAGGTACGTGCCAAGTGTATTGTCTGCCCGCTGGCGTCGTATTTAGACACCAATTTCCACGTCATTAGCGACGGAAAGTGTCCCAATACACAGTTCGCAACAGAGTAATCTCTCCGAACCAAAGCGTTGACGACGACTTTTCTGGCATTGCTAGTAGACTTGAACGTTGTGAGCGTGCCCCATATGTATAGAGTTGATTTTCTACCCGGTTCCGTAAACGTGCCATGACGTACATCGTTTGTCCATGGACCAGAAGACGTCGAACCGTCCGGCAATGTTTCAACGAACTGGCCCTCGCGCTTGTTGTGCTCCCACTCCCCCTCGAAAGTATGACCATGTTCGGACAGTGTACCACGACCATGGAATTCGTCTTTGAGCCAAAATCCTCTGTAAAAATCTCCGCTGGACCATTTCTGCGTCCCATATCCCGTCTTACACCCGTGCGACCACCCGCCTTTGTATACGGAACTGTTTGGGTACGTGTGCGTCCCATGGTTGTGCCGCAAGTCTTTCTTCCATTCGCCGATATACACACCTTGTTTTTTGGACGTCCACGTGCCCCGACCGTGTCGACAGTCCTTTCTCCATTGGCCCGTATACGTACTATCTTCGGTTGTATACATACCGGGACCGTCCCGCATGCCGCGGTACCAGCGCCCACTAAAGATGTTTCCATTCACTTCTGTTAATGTGCCATCTCCATGGCGGTATCCGTCCACAAACCGACCTACATAGACGCCCGAGTGGTTTCTCAGCGTCCCGTCGCCGTGAAACTTACCTCTGCGCCATTGTCCAGAGTATGTTATGTCGTCCTTTTTGTACTCACCGTGTCCGTGTGATAGACCATTGTGAAATTCGCCCTTAAAGACAGACCCGTCCGCCTTTTTTAAATGGCCTCGGCCGTGATAAAGATCATGTGACCATTCACCATCGTACTGGTAACCAGTACCGGCCTCTACACCGTGACCATGCTTTTTGCCTGCATGGAAATCTCCATCGTAATTTGAGTCCACAGAAAAAAGCCTACCACGCCCACATGGTTGTCCCGCATACATAGGACCTTTGTATATAACTCCATCGGCGAGCACAACTGTAGCCACCGGGGAACATTTTGCCTTTTTGTGGCCTTTCATCTCGTTTCTACATTTGGTACAGCGACGTCGTTTCATGTTTTATGAAAAAAGAATATAGTGTTTTTATAGATTTATTTAATTCTGTATGCATACCCTACTGCCACAGTTTGCGAATCAGTCTTCGGATGTGCGTCGCCGTTTCGGCTTGCGAACTTTGAGGGACTCTTTGGTCTTTGCATGGTCGCGCTTGTATTGCTCCAAATCGGCCGGATTCTCAATGATTTGTTCGAGTGTTTTCATGGAAACAGAGACGGTCGTTTTCTCTTCACGTTCAAACGTGACGCCGCCAATATCTTCGGACATGATACCATGCTCACGCATATACCCGTGGATTTGCCCGAGACGCTTTTTTTGTTCTTTATTAAAAGACTTGAGCTGATCTCTCAAAGCGTCACCTGCTGGTATGGCATCAATGAAAGCCTTTTTCAGAATACCGAATTCTTCTTGCGTCATGGAAGCCATGTCTGTGTCCATAATTATTGTAATAAAAATCTACAATCTCTTTTTCATTCTCATATATTCGATAACTATTCGATTTTTCGTATATATGGCCGGTTCGCTTTCTCAATGACGCCAAAGTCGCCGGGGCGTAGAAAGCGAGCTCTGTTCTCTGAGCATCTCGCTTTGACACATTTCAATTTGGAAACAGGTCGGCCGCAGTTAACGCCGGTGGTCTCGTCACAAACACCTCTGAGTAGAATGGCGCTAGCCCTTGCCCTGATCATTCTGACAGCAGGGTCGACGTACACTGGGATATTTTTAGAGGAATATATTTTGGTTTATACTGGAACGATATCGATGATCGTTGTCATCCTATGGTTTATTTATGTGTCTTAATCACTCATAGCGGAACAGGCCATGCTCGCCAGCGTAGTTCGCAAGTGCAAATGTCAGGTTATGCGTGTTCGCCTTACCCATAATCGGATTTGCCCAATTGTAAAAACCCTCACATACTTGATTTGCGGTGACGTCTTCGGAGTCCACAAAGGACAAAAACTTGGCTACGATCTGTGCAGGCGTATAAATTCCATGATCACCGAACTTGGCAATTGACGCAGGCCCCATGCCCGGAATTTCAGTCATCTTGAAATCCAGGAGTGAACGATTCACAAACTCGACAACGGTATCCGCGCGGAGAGAACTTTTAGACGGTTGGTAATTGAACTCAGACATTTTTTTTGTACTTTATATCCCATTTAATATTTAAATACCATCATATATGCAACTTATGTTGGATTCACGGCATATGGAACCTGTTGTCTTCGTTCGAGCGCCACTTTATGTAAAATATTCCACATATAAAAATAAGCACAAATAAGAAACCCCCGAACATAGACGATGTAGTTGACGCGGTTTTTATCTTATTTTGGGTCGCTACGATAGAAGACTTGAGAGACATGTGATTGTCATTTATCGACTGTGACAACTGTTCGTGTGCGCCAATGTACTCTGTCACCACGCTTTGCAATCTCCTCAGTCTCTCCTCTAGTCTATTGAGTCGGGCTTCCATGATAGAATCGTCGTCGATTGATTTTTTTCCTTCGCGGTGTTTGGAAATGCTGTGGACAATTTGTTCCATACCAGTCTCGGTTGTCGCACGCAATGCCACGGTGAAGGAATCGACAAATCCTTGCAGTTCCATCTTTGCGCAATCTACAAAGCTCTCTCCATCAAAAGGTATCAAAGACAACGAGACAAACGTTTTGTGAATATCCATCATACTGTGCAACCGCAAGCGTAACCAAAACGTTTCCGGCGATGTAGATACCATTGGAAAAAAGCATTGGTTTGTAGTTTTGCCCAAGAGTATTTTATCGTTATGTATTTCTACGTCGAACAAGTCTCCGATACTGACAGTAAGTTTTGAATCGCCGACTTGATCGGACCGGGGACCGTACTTGCGAGAAGCTTGTATGTACACAATAGACTTGAATGGCTCGTTCAGGCTACAAGAATTATCTTGGCGGTCAGATGCAACAGACGACGTCAAAATTATAGACTGACCATTGATCCGAGCACCCGGGTCACAATCACGAGGCGGCCATTCCGCGATTGCACAAACAAATAGTAAGAAAAGTAGAATCATTCATATTCAAATGACATCTTTAATATTCATAAATAGAAATCCTTTTTTAACATATACAACAATCCGAACTTTCAGATCGCTGACACTTTAAGTTTAAATTTTGAAACTCTTCGCCAACCCTAGCTTTCACGACAAACTCTGTAGTCACGGCACCAGGAGCAATCGTCTCGATTTTACCATGGTACACCTTTGTTTCAGACGATTGTAAACTCCCCGTGTTCTCTTTGACCGTAAATATCTGACACAAGGACGGCTTTTGTCTCGAAATCACCAGTGATTTTACCCTCAGTTGTTTATCCTCACCCTCTTCGTTCTGACATTGTATGTCGTCTCCGTGGACGATTTGGAATGTCTCGTGTGTTTTAATGGCAGACATTTGAGACATCCATTTGTACTTAAATAGTGTTTGGTCGCTTTCTTTGGCGGTGTTTAAGTAATGATCGGCGGTTATCATCCCTGTGAAAAAGCCTGTATAAACACGGAAAGTGGGCAAAACAGTGGTATCCAGAGTCCGAAGCCTGACAATTTTGACGGCAAGCGTGCGCAGAACTTGAGTAATACTCTCTGTGGACACCGCACCACACACAACGCATTTGACCAAAACAAAGGGGTGTTTTATATGGATTTTATATTATGCAATTTACGACGCTTTCGCTCGTTTCGCGGGTGAAGGTACCGGTACCAGGAAGCATAATGTTTGTGGCTTCTTTTACCGTCTTCGCTCCATTCGTAACAGTCAAATCCGTCAGGACCTCCACGAAATAGCTTGATTTGGAATCCTAACTGGGTGGTCAGGCGACACTTTTCGAATTCTTTGGCAGATGGCTCTGGGCCCTTGATTTCGATAAATTCGCGCGTCTCTGGAAACCAAATATCTGGCGTATATTCTTTGTCTGGTAGTAGCTTGGAACTCGGTAGTTTTAGCGTCGCCGGTTCGTACGTATGTGCTGTATCGGATCCCTTAAACGCTTTTATCCACTTATCTTCAAGGCGCGACCGCGTCTGTGCTTGATTTGGAGACAAACACTGGCCGAGCGCCCCATTGTCGGCGAACTTGAGCTCGAAACACGCTTGTCCACCGTATGTTTTCTTTCGGACAAACGAATAACGCCCCCAGTAGTAAGTATCGGCGCCACAACCGAACGTGAGCACGTGAAATGGCTCAGTAGATTCAAACACTGCATTGTTGTCATCGCGAGTCCGAACGTTAATGGCAATGGCAGCCTTGTCTTTTGTCACGACATTATGCCACGATCGATTGTTTGTATTCGCCTTTATGGCATACATGTGCCCATTGCGTACATCGATACAGCTCCGTTTGTTATGAAACAATGATTTTAAATGGTGAGGAACAAGTGCCGGTCGGGACATTTTGTGTACTGCATAGCCATTTTTGTACAAAAAAACACATATGTGCAACTTAGTAAATACCTTCTAAATAATCGTCGCTGTATCTTCTTTGTGATCCGAATCCCTCTGGCTCGTCATTTAAATAAAAGAATTTTTTCAAATCGTCATGGTCGATTTCCCTCGCATTCAGCGTGCTCGTCATGAGACCAGGTTCATCTATCTCTTGCCAACGCGTTTCATACTCGCCAGCCCAGGCCTGACACGACCAAAACACACACACGCGCGGCGGCACTCACAATGTGCGCGGAAAGGGTTATATCTTTTTTTTTGGGGCTACGAGGGGAGTTGAGAATGACTTGACATCCTCTTGTCCTATTTTCCTAGAAACATATCTTCATTTAAATTAAATTGCAGGCAGAGGAGGCACCATTTTTGCGTCTATCAACTGTGCTTCTACAACGATTGGGACAACGACGGTCGCACGAGCAAGAGGCTTTCGCCGTTCTGCTGTACAAACTATGATACAACAGATGCACAGCAATAATAAAAAAGGGATGGCCGCGCAAATGCCAACGGTAAGTTTACTGGGGGATTCAGAAGTTTTTGTAGCATTCATGAATCATGATTTTATATGAAACTTAATTTTATTAATTCTATGTTCTTAAAATATTCTAGAATCACTTTTTGTGTGGGTTTAAATACCCTAACGCTTTTGGTCTATGGAACCCGTAACTTCCTATTTGACATAGATAATAAAACAGGTTGACGTTTTGATCTCCAGCGACTATCCATCCATTCTCGAATAAAGTCCAGTCCTTCATTAGCGAATGCACATCGTCGGCGTGTTCCACATCTTTTAAATGTTCGAATACCCAAAGGTTTTTTTCCTGGCGTCTCCCCAAAAATTTCATATCATCACTGCCGTGCTCCCATGCATGATAAACTGGGTTTCCATAAAATGAAACGTTGCCAGCACATCCATTCTTTGCTCGACTAATTTTTGTAACAGATTTCCATTCTCCATGGATCATGTAAAACATCTTCTAATAGTTTATGTTTAATATTATACATGCAAAATCATAAACACTTATGATTAAATAATTCTACTTTATAATAAGGAACGTGCTTCACGATTATAGTTATTCGTATCAAATGACCAATTTGTAGGGATGGCAGTGAATCAATTCCGGTTCCGCGTTGCACGTGCCCGTCATCCAGTACTTGAGCCATGTAGAATGCGTCACGACGGCAAAACGGATGGCTTTGGCGTTCATGACAATTTCTTTGACGCGTTTCACATTTTCGTCGACGTCCACGGGATTGGGCCATGGCTGCCTCTCGTCCGTTAAATCAGAAAAGTCGACTTTTGGAAACAAACGCCGGAGCAATGACGTTTCGGAGCGCCGGTTGCTGATGTGCTCCTCCTGAGGGTACTCTTTCAGGCATTCGAGGGCAATTTGTGGTGTATCTGGGTACATGATGTTGGCCGTTTGGAGTGTTCGCATGAGCGGTGACACCAAGACGAAATCGACTTTGGGGGCTATGGCGACGGCCGCTTGGCGCATGCCCTCGGTGGTCAGGGACGTGTCGGGAAATTTCGAGTATCCCTGCATGCCTATGAGGTCGTACAGAACGTTGTGCCAGCCCTCTGCGTGTCGAATGCCGAACAGAACCTTTTTAGGCGGATACTGACGAACAAGAGGAGCTTGCCGAACAAGAGACGTCATACTGTAAAATGAAGTCACGAGGTTTAAATACAATCATATAATATATTTTACCATAATGTCTTCGGCGGTAATTTCAATAGAGTCTGAACCCACATAAGGCTGCAATGTAATGGTTTCGACAAGTCGTTTCATTGGGCCAACTTGTTTGATGTGAATTTGAGCCGATCTCTCGTAATAATCACTAGTGATCCTCACCGTGTAACCTTTCAATCGGCGATGCCTCTGTATGTCTAAACGATAGACGCGGGCCGACCTCTGCCATGGCTTTCCTTTGGGCTTTATAGATTTTGTACTTATAATTCTAAATTGTATATCGCCCTTTCTATATATCTTGCCTTTCTTAAAAGCCACCACGGCGGCTGTCGAACTCGAGGCCGAACTCGCAGCTGCATCATCATTCGTCAAATCGACAACTTCGCCCTTGGCTTCGGCCTCGGCCTGCTTTTTGTCGAGCGCATCTTGAAGCGTTAATCCGCCCGTGTATTGTGGTTCATCGGCACTCGAAGAAGCCCCTGCGGATGTGGCCGTCGCCTTTTCTCGCCGGTATCGCTCCCGGTCTTTTTGAGCCAACGCTTCGAATTTTGCTTTATCTTCGACCGACATGCGTTTCCAAATGGCTGCGGACGCTTTGGATCTAAGTTCGAACGTGAAACTGGCCGGCAGTAGGGGTCCAATATCTTTCAAAAAGTATTGGTAACTAGTCAAAGGCCTTTTCGGTCCCTTTCGCTTTTTCTTTTTCTTGGCCTTGGGTTCGGCCGTCGCAAATTGATGAAACATGTGTAATGTTTATGTTTTTATTTAAATACCGTTTAAATGTATATTGAGGTGCGAGTACCCGGCTGAAAAGTTTCTAAACGTTTAGAAACTTTTGCGTGATCTTACCGGCCGGCTGAAAAGTTTCTAAACGTTTAGAAACTTTTGCGTGATTGGTCAGTTGAAAAGTTTCTAAACGTTTAGAAACTTTTGTGT
>TARA_B110000008_G_scaffold273178_1_pt1 | contig 15328 bp, 21 predicted proteins | sample TARA_B110000008 | Tara Oceans TARA_B110000008 (sample SAMEA4396496) | marine metagenome | biome: Westerlies Biome; feature: [DCM] deep chlorophyll maximum layer (ENVO:01000326); material: water (ENVO:00002006), including particulate matter (ENVO:01000060) such as... | depth 40 m
TATGTGGAAAAAGTTTTAGCAGCAGCAGATAGTGGTGATCTGAAACCTTTCCTGGATTTACTTGAAGCCTTAAAGAATCCATTTGAGGAAACATTATCTAATGAATTTTATCGAAACCAAAAAATTCAACCTGACCCTAGTTACCAGACTTTTTGTGGCACATAAAAATATTTCTAGTAAAAACTACCATTTGCCCTCTTAATTTTATAAGGTAAACTGTTCTTATGCAAACTGGAGATTAACATGACAACAACCCCAGACCTTAATGACCATATAGAAATAACTAATTTACTAACATCACATTATCTAAAAGGTGCAATTTCAGGCAAAGGTTCTGAAATGAAGCCTACATTCCATAATGACGCTACATGGTATGGCTACGTGGGAGAAGATTTGATTGCAGGGCCAATCCAAACTTTATATGATTGGCACGATGGTAATGGTGCAGCTAAAGATTTAGTTTATAACATTTCAAAAATAGATATTGTAGGTACGGTCGCAAGTGTGAAGATTGAGCTTGATAATTGGAGGGGCTCTCGTTTTACTGATTTCCTTAATATGCTCAAAATTGATGGTAAGTGGCAGGTGATGAATAAGGTTTTTTACTTGCATCCGTAAAAGAACTCTATGAAAAAACTACATTGAAACTTCAAAAACTATTACTAGTATTAGCTCTAGTTTTAATAATCTTGGCAGGAGTTACATGGCTGATACCGACTTAATTACCCATAAAGAACTATTCCTACTTTTATGAATTTAGATTTTCGAATATTAGGTTTATTTTTGGCTTTTTTAATGATTGTCTTCTATTATCGAGATTCCATTAAAAATATTTTCGAAACCCCAAAAGAATCCTTTTTACTATCTATTCCTATAATCTTTATGGGAATTTTATTTTATATATTTTTTAAATCAAAAGGATTTTAGTTCTGTGAGGTAATTACCTTGCAATATTATTTTTTAAAAAATTAATAATTTCAGTTGATTCGTATAACCATTCAGTCTTAGAATTTATTTTCTCAATTCTCAAGCAAGGGACTTTATGTTTCCCCCCTCCGTCCATTAGTTCAGCTTTAAATATGTGATTATTTTTTGCATCCTTAAGATTTATTTTAAGATTATTTTTTCTTATAAACCTTCTCACTTTCACACAAAAAGGGCAGGCCTCAAATTGGTAAATTGTTAATTTCTCTGTTTTTTTGTCAACTCTATCTTGATCTATTTTTTTTCTTATTATTGGTTTGGGTAAGGTCACCCAATTCCCAAAGAGAATTATTCTTCCTATAAACCACCTTATTAACCGCATTTTTTCCAACCTTTTTTGTTGTTTTTATAATCACAGCTAGTTTACCTAATATTTAAAATTTTTTTCACCAGATATTATTTTTATATTTAATTTTTGTATTATTAATACAAATTTTACTTAAATATCTTGTAATGCGAATGATTCTCATTTACAATTTAGAACAGACGATTTTATAATCAGGAAAAAAATTGAGTACAAAAGATAATATTAGTGAAGAAATTATAAAAAAAAGTGTCTTTTTAGATTTAAGTACATCGGAAGTAATGGTTGTTTGGGCTTTAAGGCATTGGGCGAGTTGCTCTATAACGGGTGAGGATCCAAGAGAATTATTTAAAATATGTATAGAGCAACATCAACTACCTGATATATCAGCTTTGATTGAAGAGATAGTTTACGGAATAGCAGAGGGCACAGATGAGAAGGGACCTATTGGTTCAGAGTTGTGTGATCATATCCATTATGGAGAATTTAAAGTGCTTGAAGCCCTTTGTATGCTTCAGAATGATAAATATAATGACGCACAATTCTCACTCAATAACTGGTTAAAACCTTCACAGAGTAGAAATCTTTATAAGATATTAAATGCATTTTCTGTAATTTTAGAGAAAGCAAACTTAATAATTCCTTCAAGAATAGAATACCAATCAATTAGTTTTAAACATTAAAAATAAAAGGAAAGAAATATGGCAACTAGAAATCCTAGGCAACAACCAAAAAATAAGCTATCAAGACAAATGGGAGAGAATATTTGGGGTAAAGAAAATTGCCCAACAAATACTCGAACATATGGTCCTGGTCAGCATGGTCCAAAAGGCGTTAGGAGAAGAAGTGATTATGGAGTTCAGCTAAGAGAGAAGCAAAAGCTGAAAGGTTATTATGGAAATATTGGAGAAAAGCAATTTCGAAATATTTATAAGGAAGCTTTCGCTCAAAAAGGTGATACTAGTGAAAACCTTCTTGTTCTTCTTGAATCAAGGCTTGACGCAATAGTTTATAGAGCTAATTTCGTATCTACTGTTTTTGCTGCAAGGCAAGTTGTTAATCACAAGCATGTAAAGGTAAACGGAAAGATTGTTAATATTCCTTCCTATAGATGCAAACCTGGTGACGAAATTGTAGTAAAAGAGAAAAGCCGATCTATTCCTCTTATTGTTGATTCAATTCAAAAAGTTGAAAGGGATGTTCCAGAATACCTTTCTCTAAATCAAAAAGAATTTAAGGTAAGTTACACCAGGTATCCTTCTTCAGATGAGATTCCATACGCAACTATTATGAGCCCAGCTTCTGTGGTGGAATTTTATAGCCGTTAATTTATTTTGAAGCCTGTATTTTAAGAGAACTTCTTGGTGAGTTAAGTGTCAGTTTATAAGTTCTGTAATAAATTCTAATATTAACTAAATTTAAAGGAATAATTAAGTATGAATAAGATAAAAGCAATTATGGCAATGGTATTAATGTTTTCAATTGGAAATCTGGTTGCAAAAGAGCATCAAGTAAAAATGCTAAATGGAAATGCTCCTGATATGTTTGTTTTTGAACCAGCTGTTGTGAAGATCGAAAAAGGGGATACTGTAACTTGGACGGGAGACCCTATGCATAACTCTGCTTCAATCAAAGAGATGTTACCTAAGGGAGCTAAACCATGGGTAGGTAAATTGACAAAAAAAGCGGGAGAGAAATCTATTTCTATAAAATTTGATGTAGAGGGTTTATATGGCTACAATTGCACTCCACATGCGATGTTTGGGATGGTAGGCCTTGTAGTAGTAGGAGATGCAAGTTCTAATGCTAAAGCTGCTTCAGCGGCTGCAAAGAAGCTTGAATCAAAATTTGCTGCTGGTAAAGGAAGGTTCTCTAAATATTTATCGGAAGTTAAATAATGTTACATAAAATACTAGACCATATTAATCAGAAAAATTTTATTTCTGAAATACAGGCTCATTGTGACATCCCATGCAAAATATACGATCCATTGGAAGCCCAAATTGCAACTCTTACAATAATAAGAACAACTGATCTTCTTAATGAATTGATTGAGAAGGGTTTAGACGACCCAAATGATAATGCTCAATTTAGTCGACTTGTTAGCCAAAAAGAAGAGCATGGGATTAAAGTAAAAGAAATGGTAAGGGTAATTTGGGGTGACTATTTCAAACAACCTCAAATAGAAAAATTTCCAGAGATTCATGAACTCGTTCATAACATAATGCTTACCTGCTCTAAAGTGAAGCAAAAAATTGATAAGGAAGCATCTATAGAACTTTTATCTCTTGTAAATAGATTTGCTAAAATATTTTGGGAGACTAAGGGTGTTCCTACATATATTGCTAATTCTCCATACCCACCGTCTTTAGAAGTTGTTTATCCTGATTTAAAAAAATCTTAAAATTTGATTAAATTTGGTATACATAGAGTTAAAGGAAATAGCATGCTTCCATCCATTGAAAGTGGAAGTTATGCTTTTTTCTTTTCTATAAAAGCTTTAAAAATGTCATCCAAGCATATCTATAAAATTATGCACCCATCATTAGGTTTAATTATAAAAAGATTTAAATATATTGATAATAGTGGCTACTTGAGGTTCGAAGGTGATGGTCCTGAGAGCACTAGCTCTGCAAAAATAGGTAAAATAAAAAGAAAGCAAGTTTTAGGAAGATTATTTCTTGTAATATCCAGAAATAAAATAAATTTTTTATAAACCTTTTAGATTCGTTATTTTCATTTTGCCCAAAAAAAATTAATGTTGTTTTATATGCTGTTCTTTGAAGATTTAGATAAATAGTAAAATATGGTAAATATAAAGATTATTATTTCGAAGTAAATTAAAACTCATAAAGAAATTAACTAACGATCAAAAGACTGTCCTAGATATTAATAATTTTAATCTTAAAGAGGCTGAAATGAAATTAAAAGAACTAACAATGAAAATACCGGTTTTCCGTCGTCTATCCCACTGGCTATTAAGAATTCCACTCATAATTGTATTTATACAACAAGGATTGTCAAAGATGCCAGTAACACAAGAAATGGCAGACGTGTTTGGGTTACCTTTCATTGTATGGTGGTTTACAGCTTATGGGGAACTTGGTGCTGGATTAGGTTTACTTGTTGGTGGTTTAGTTATGTTTACTCGGTGGACTTGGGTTGGGGATTTAATCACTCGTTTCAGTGGATTTGTTATTGGTTGCATTGTGACTGGAGTTATTTGGATAGGACAACCCCAATCACTTACAGATGTATTATTGTATGATCATTTTCATGTTTTATTATGGGTTGGTGGTTTATTCTTTGCACTAAAAGGAACAAGAACATAAATATGATTGCAATAGCACTCGAACCTCAAAATTTTTTTTTAGATTCAAAGCCTTTAAATTTAATTAATCATTAATTTAGAGCAGAGTAGGGCGTATAATTATAAGTAAATCTCAAATAAGTGGTCTATACAATTAAGCTATCTAAAAAATTATTAGGTATTATTATTTTTTTATGTCTTTTGGCATTAATAATTGCTGGCTACTCCTTTCAAAGAGATATTTATATTTTATTTAATCCTGGAGATAGTAAGTTTCAAAGCCATGTCCATTCACTGGTTGTAAAAGATTTTAATAGTAGCCACGAGCACATAGCTATTCTAGATGAAACAAATAAAGATAATATTGAGATTATTGCTATAAAGGGAAGTCAGTACAACGAGAAGACTCCTAGCCCGCTTCAAATTAATAAATTTAGTTTAGGTTTAATTGATAAAAAAATTGATGAGAATAGAGTTATTTCTATCAACCAAAACCTTCAGTCAACAGATATATTAGTTACCGAAGATAAAAGAATATTTTTTTCTTATTTAATACATGATGATGATAGAAAATATATTGCTTTAGCGGTTGATGAGCTTATTCAAGTTAAGGATGCTTACTCTACTAAATCAATATATCAAAGTGAGTTAATCCCGAGTAAAAGAGTTTTACACACTTTGAGTGGTGGAAAAATGATTCAATATAATAAAAATGAAATATTATTAACCTTTGGTAGTTTAGGACATGAAAAGTCTATCAAGGATAATAAAAATTATGCTGTTGGAAAAATATATAAAATTAATTTCAATACAAAGCAATCAGAGGTTTTCTCTTCTGGGCACCGTAACCCTCAAGGTCTAACTTATTCTAAAACCTATAAAATGATCTTAGAGACAGAGCATGGTCCAAAAGGCGGTGATGAGGTAAACCAAATAATTTATGGCGAAGACTATGGTTGGCCCCATGTTTCATATGGTATGGGACACCCTCAAACACTTAAAAATTATGTTAGGTATGTATCAGACAATAGCTTTAAAGCAATATGGGCTTCTCTGATGAGGAAGCTTAAAAAAGAGAAATATGAGCAGGTAAATGTTTACCCTGGGAATCACAATATCTATAAAAAACCAATTTTTGCATTTATCCCCTCAATAGGAATTAAGGCGATTGAGCAATTACCAAAAGATCAAACTGAATTTCCTAACTGGAAAGATAACTTTTTAGTATGCTCAGCTAAAAGTTTATATAGATTGGAGATTACAAAAGAAAAATCACCTAGAGTAATTTTTACTGAGAAACTACCTTTACCATTTGGTTGCAGAGATATACAAATTTTAAGTGATGGTAAATTTATAGTAAATAGTATGAAAATTATAAGCAGAAATAAAAAATATTCTAACTAAATTTTTTATAAAATTACCCAAATTTAAATTTTATAATCAATCTCTTTCTTAGTCGTTCTTAATTGTTGCTCTTACGTAATGAGAATTTTTATGTAAAAATCTTTTTTCTATAAAATGCCAAGAAAAGAAAGCCATTAAAATTGTTACAGAAAAAGTCGCAAGTAATGCAAGCCATTTATTAAATTCAAAGAGCCCAATAAAAACTAATAATTGAATGATAGGGTAATGGTATAAATAAATACCGTAAGAAATGTCTCCATACCTTCCTAAGTGAAGGTTTTTATGGATACTCGTAGAGAATAAAATAACTATTGACGAGAAGAAAATAGGTTCTATTATAAGATTAATTTTTGATTCAATAGTTAGAAAGTAAAATATACCCGAAAAGACAGTAATCCATTTAAGTTTCAATAACAAATTTTTATTTATGAAGAAGTAAGCACCAAATATAAAGTATGATAATTGCCCTGGAAATTGATGTGATATTTCTCTCGCGTAAACTCCCTCATAAATGGAGCTGAAGAAGTATACCCATATTATACTGAGAAGAAATATTATGAGACTTATGATGCCTGGACCAAGTTTACGAAATAGATAAAAAATTAATGGAATACAGCAATAGAGCATTATCTCTATTTTAATTGTCCATAGTGAGCCATTTAAATACTGATCAGCATTGCCTTCGAAAGTCATTGGAAGAGTTAATTGCATGAAATTTAAAAAAATTAAATTATAAAAAAAGTACTTTATTGTTTCGTATGAGTATATAAAATCAAATAAATTGAGCTTTGATGAGTAAGCTCCAATTATCAAACAAAATAAAATCACCCCAAAGTATGCTGGGTAAATACGAAAAAATCTTTTTTTAAAGAAGTCAGCATAGACAGTGAATCCAGATAAGTTTTCATGGGTCATGGCGTAACTCTTCATAATTAAAAACCCACTGATAGCAAAAAACCCTTTAACTGGAAAGGTAGTGTCGAGGAGTACCTTTAAAAAATAAAAGGTATCTATTTGTGTAAGACTTGGAAGATGTGCAAAAATTACTAATAGGGCCAGAATGAGTCTTACCCCATCAAAATTATTTAATTTATTATCCATGTTATAAATATACATAATATATATATTTAAATATACTAATTTATAATACAATTAAATATATGAAAAAATTGTTTTACATAGACTTTCCCCAAGAAAAAAAAGACCCTAAGGCAAATATTTATCGATGCTATTTTTGTAAAGAAGATGCGCTTAAAATCAATGGCTTATTAGATAATCATAAAGTAGGTTGTAAGTATAGATTGGAGCAAGAAGCGTTAATTAATGGATCAAAATAACACTAAATATTTACAAGCGATTGAGTTTGCCTTAGACAATAAGTGGGATAGGGCTCATCATATAGTTCAGAATATCAATACTAACATTGCTCAATTAATCCATGCCGTTCTTCATAAAATTGAGGGAGATGAAGTAAATAGTCGTTACTGGTATTCGCGATCTGGGCTTGGAGATTTTGATGCCACTTCAGATCCAATGATCGAATTAATGGAAATTAAAAAAAAAATACTCTTTTAGCTTCAAAACTTCACCATTAACATATTAAAAAAGTCATTCATATGGTTTAAATTTATATATTTTTAAATATATATATATTAAATTATTCAATATAAACAACATTTTATATAAATTAAATTTGCTTAATATTACTTTATAAAAAGTAGTTGATTTATTTTTAGGTCTTATATAAGATATATATAAGTAAATGTGAGAATTTTATGAAATATTTTACTAGAAAGGAAATTTATGAATCCACTCTATATGCAGGTAAAAAAAAGGATTACCGAAAGTCTAGTTAATGCAGAATGGTCACCTGGTCAATCTATTCCCAGTGAAATGGAGCTAGCAAAAAAATATAATGTTAGTCAAGGAACTGTTCGCAAAGCAATCGATGACTTAGCTTCAGATAAAATATTAATTAGGCGTCAGGGCAAGGGAACTTTTGTTTCAACCCATAATGAGGAGCACATTCAATTACGTTTTTTAAGGCTTACTGAAAAATCAGGAAAAAAAGAGAAGTTAGAGAATAAATTAATTTCTTTTGATAAGGAAAAAGCTGGTATTCAAATAGCGAATTCTCTAGGTATCAATTCATCATCAACACTTATCACAATCAAAAGATTACTTATTTTTAACGGAAGACCACTTATTTTGGATCTTATAAAGATACCAGCTACTTATTTTCGTGGCCTAACTTCCGAAAAAATTATTGAAAGAAATGGTTCCATGTATCGCATGTATGAAGCTGATTTTGGTATACAGATGCTGCATGCTGATGAAAAAATAAAGGCTGTTCAGTCAAACAAGGAATCTTCCTTGTTGCTTGATGTGACTGAAGGGTTTCCTTTGTTAAGTGTTGAGAGGCTATCTTATACTTATGAGAATAAACCTATGGAATGGAGAATGGGCTTGTGTCTAACAATGGACCATTATTACAAAACAGAACTTGAATAGGATAAAAAATGAATAAGAAGATAAAAGAAGCACTTGATTACCATGAATTTCCAGTCCCAGGGAAATTATCAGTAAATCCTACAAAACCCTGTAAAACTGCAGATGATTTAGCTCTTGCATACACGCCTGGGGTCGCGGAGCCTGTCCTTGAGATTGCAAAGGACCCATCAAATGCTTATCGTTACACAAATAAAGGTAATTTAGTAGCAGTGATTACTGACGGAACTGCAGTTTTGGGGCTTGGTAATGTTGGAGCATTGGCAAGTAAGCCAGTAATGGAGGGAAAAGGAGTATTATTTAAGCGATTCGCTGATATTGATGTTTATGATATTGAAATTGATTGCACTGATCCAGACGACTTTATTCAAACAGTTGTTAATATCGCACCTACTTTTGGAGGCATTAATTTAGAGGATATTGCAGCCCCTCATTGTTTTTATATTGAATCAGAATTAAAAAAACGACTAGATATACCTGTTTTCCATGATGATCAGCATGGTACCGCAGTAATCGTAGCTGCTGGTTTAATTAATGCTCTTGAAATCCAGAAGAAGAAATTATCAGAGGCTAATATCGTATTTTTAGGAGCTGGCGCAGCTGGTTGTTCTTGCGCTAGGTTGCTTAAATTAATGGGCGCAAAAAATATATTATTGGTTGATCGTAAAGGCGTTTTAAATAAAAATAGAAAAGATTTAAATAAATATAATTATGATCTTGCGAATAAAACAGAATGTAATACATTAGAAGATGCAATGCATGATTCAGATGTATTTATCGGCGTTTCTGGGGCAAATCTTCTCTCTTCCGATTTATTACTTAAAATGAATCAAAATCCTATTATTTTTGCTCTCGCTAACCCAGATCCAGAAATTTTACCTGATGAAGCGCATTCTATTAGAGATGATATTGTGATGGCGACAGGACGTTCAGATTTTCCAAATCAGGTTAATAATGTTTTGGGTTTCCCTTTCTTATTTAGAGGGGCGTTGGATGCTAAAGCAAAAGAGATCACTAATGATATGTTAGTTGCTGCTGCGACTGCCTTGGCTAAACTTGCAAAAGAAGAGGTTCCACAATCTGTATTAGATGCCTATAAGGTTGAATCTATGTCATTTGGAAAAGAATATTTTATTCCTAAACCTTTTGATCCTCGACTTATTGATTGGGTTGCGAAGGCTGTAAGAGAGGCTGCTTAGTTTAAATGTATAAACAACCTAAAAATTTAAATCTTTTTTCAATCAGACTTCCTTTACCTGCGCTTGTTTCTATTCTGCATCGGATGAGTGGTGTTTTATTATTCCTTCTAATGCCTTTTCTTTCCTGGGCTTTATGTGCCTCGCTATCATCAGGTTTACATTTTAATAAAATAGTGCTTATCTTAAATACATGGCCAGTAAAAATTATTGGAGCAATTTTTATTTGGGCCTTAATTCATCATTTAATGGCTGGTTTAAGACATTTACTATTAGATTTACAAATTGGTAATGATTTGATTGCAGCTAGGTTTAGTAGTAAGTCTGTTTTATTGATTAGCTTTATATTAACAGTTATTGTGATTTATTGGTTATGAGTAAGAAATGGATAAAAGAACCATTTGGAGGTATGACTCAATGGCTATATCAGAGATTTACTGCTTTATTCATGTTTGTTTATCTCTTGATCATGATAGTTCAAATCACAATTAATGATGTTATTGATTATATTAGTTGGGTTTCAATTTTTGATAGCTGGTGGGTGAGTTTTGGAACATTAATATTTTTCTATTTAATGTTTTTTCATGCTTGGATTGGAATACTTCATGTAACGGAGGATTATATTAAATGGAATGCTGCGCGAAGGACTGTAAATTTTTGTTTTTTAATAATGATAATTCTACAGCTTTTAATTTTAAGTATCTTTTTAATCAAATGAGGTTAACTAATGCTTAAACACTTTACTTTTGATTCTATTATTCTTGGCGGAGGAGGTTCGGGGTTAACTAGTGCAATTCAGCTCTCTAAGGCAGGGCAAGATGTCGCCGTAATTTCAAAAGTTTTCCCAACTCGTTCTCACACTGTTGCTGCTCAAGGAGGTATTGCTGCAGCTTTAGCAAATGTATCAGATGATAAGTGGATTTGGCACATGTACGATACTGTAAAAGGTTCTGATTATTTAGGTGATCAAGATGCTATTGAATATATGTGTAAGAATGCTGCCGAGGCAATATATGAGCTTGAGCATATGGGCATGCCTTTTGATAGAAACGATGATGGACGAATTTACCAACGCCCTTTTGGTGGTATGACTAAAAATTTTGGTGAATCATCAATATCAAGAACATGCGCAGTTGCAGATAGAACTGGTCATGCAATGCTTCACACTTTATACCAAAAAAATATTGAGTTAAAGACAAAATTTTTTATTGAGTGGATTGGGTTAGATTTAATTCGAGATAATGACGGGGCAGTATTAGGAATTGTCGCGCTCGATATTAAGACAGGAGATTTTGCTATTTTTCACGCCAAAAATACTATTTTTGCAACTGGTGGAGCAGGCCGAATTTTCCAAGCAAGCACAAATGCTTACATTAATACTGGTGATGGTTTAGGTATGGCAGCAAGAGCAAATATTGCATTAGAGGACATGGAATTTTGGCAATTTCACCCAACTGGAATTCTTGATGTTGGGGTTTTAATTACAGAAGGAGTTAGGGGTGAGGGCGGTTTTTTAGTTAATTCAGAAAACGAACGATTTATGAATAAATACGCTCCCAAAGCTAAAGATCTTGCCAGTCGCGATGTTATATCTAGGGCAATTGCAACTGAAGTAAAAGAAGGGAGAGGTATTGGTTTAAATAAAGACGGTGTTTATTTAACTTTATCGCATTTAGGTGAGTCATTAATAAATGAAAGGTTGCCTGGTATTCGTGAAACCGCAATTAAATTTGCTAATGTTGACCCAGTAACTGATCCTATCCCAGTTACTCCAACTGTTCATTATATGATGGGTGGTATCCCAACAAACCTTAATGGACAGGTAAGAGATACGGCTAATAATTGTATCGTCGAAGGCTTTTATGCAGTAGGAGAGTGTGCCTGCGTGTCTGTTCATGGCGCAAATCGATTAGGATCAAATTCATTGTTAGATTTGGTAGTATTTGGGAGGGCAGCCGGGTTAAATATTATTAAGAATTCTAAAAATAAAAAACATAAGCCGTTACCTAAAGATGCTTCAGAATTTACTTTAAGTCGATTAAATAAAATTGAGTTAAATAGTGATGGAGAAAATATAAAAGAAGTCGGTGGTCAATTAAGAAGTGTTATGCAAGATCATTGTGGTGTTTTTCGATTTCCAGAACTACTAAAAAAAGGATTAAAACAGATTAAGTCTTTAAGAAAAAAAATTAATAATATAGAAATCAAAGATAAGTCAAAAGTTTTTAATACTGCCAGGGTTGAGGCACTTGAACTAACTAATTTAATTGAAGTAGCAGAGGCAACTATAAGTGCAGCACTTGCAAGAAAAGAAAGTAGGGGAGCACATGCGCGTTTTGATTTTCCAAAACGAGATGATCAGAATTGGCTTAAGCATTCCCTTTATAATCCAAATGAAAGAAATATGTCATTTCGTTCTGTTAATTTTAAACCATTAACAGTTGAATCATTTCCATTAAAAGAAAGAGTGTATTAAAAATATGAAAATCTCAATTTATCGATTTAATCCTGATGAAGATAAAAAACCATATATGCAAAATTATGATTATATTCCTGCTAAAACAGATGTAATGCTTTTAGATGCTTTAATAAAGATAAAAACTATTGACGATTCACTTTCTATGAGAATGTCTTGTCGTGAAGGAGTTTGTGGCTCTGATGCTATGAATATTAATGGTAAAAACGGATTAGCATGCATTACTAAATTAGCTGACTTAAAACACCCTATAGTTATTAGACCAATGCCTGGGCTTCCAGTCATAAGAGACTTGGTGGTAGATATGACTCAATTCTTTGATCAACATAACTCTGTTAAGCCATATTTAATAAATAAGCAGTCACCACCTAAAAAAGAAAGACTACAAAGTCCTAAAGATAGAAAAAAACTTGATGGCCTCTATGAATGCATAATGTGTGGAGCTTGTACAACTGCATGCCCATCCTTTTGGTGGAATCCAGATAAGTTTGTTGGCCCAGCTGGGCTTCTTCAAGCATACAGATTTTTAGCTGACTCAAGAGACGATGGTGCAGATGTTCGTTTAGCAGACTTAGATGATCCTGACCGTTTATATCGGTGTCACAATATTATGAACTGTGCTGATGTTTGCCCCAAGGGCCTTAATCCATCAAAAGCAATATCAAAGATAAAAAATATGCAAATCAATAAAAAGAAAAGCAACTTTAAGGACAAACATAAAATTTTCTCGATAAAAAGTAAGCCCTATGAGCATTGATAATGAAATTATTTACAGATGTAAAAGAGGTCTTTTAGAGCTTGATTTGTTGTTAGAAAAATTTGATAAAGCAACATTAAAAAATATGACAGCAAATGATAAGTTACAACTTTTAAAGCTTTTTGAGATTAATGATAATGTATTACTAAAATTACTAACTAATAGTAAAGAATATTCTAGTAATGATATGAATTCCTTGCTAAAGTTAATTAGAGATTACTCAAACCATGAAAGTAAGAAAAAGGTATAAAATTAATGAAAAGTAATTTAAGAATTGAGGTCGATGCATTTGGATCAATAGATGTTCCCAAGGATAAGTATTGGGGAGCACAAACTCAAAGAGCAATTATCAATTTTCCAATTGGATGGGAATTGCAGCCAATTTCAATAATTCGAGCCCTTGGTTTAGTAAAAAAAGCATGTGCTATATCGAACGAAGAAAATGGTAAATTAGATAACACAAAAGCAAATGCAATCATTCAGGCATCAAGTGAAGTTGTTGATGGTAAATTTGACGATAATTTTCCTTTAGCAGTTTGGCAAACTGGGTCTGGAACGCAATCAAATATGAATGCAAATGAAGTTATAGCCAACAGGGCAATTGAAATTATGGGTGGAGTCCTTGGCTCAAAAGATCCAATACATCCAAACGATCATTGCAATATGAGTCAATCATCAAATGATACTTTTCCTTCAGCTATGCATATTGCATCAGCACAAACTATTAATAATTTATTTCTCCCGGCTCTAGATAAAGTTTATAAAACTTTAGAGATAAAAGTAAAGGAGTTTGATGGTATTTTGAAGATTGGCAGAACCCATATGATGGATGCAACACCAATCGCATTATCTCAAGAATTTTCAGGCTACTCCCATCAAATAAAAATGTCTATTCAAGGAATAAAAAAAGTACTTCCAAGAATATATGAAATTGCTCAAGGAGCAACTGCAGTTGGAACAGGTTTAAATTCTCAAAAAGATTGGGACAAGTCTGTTGTTAAAAATATTGCTAATTTGACTAATTTACCTTTTACTCCATCTCAGAATAAATTTGAAGCTATCGCAAGTCATGATGCAATGGTTGAATTATCTGGAGTAATAAAGGGTACGGCTGTGTCTTTATTTAAAATAGCAAATGACATTCGAATACTAAGCTCTGGTCCGAGAGGCGGTTTTGGCGAATTAAATTTACCAGAAAATGAACCAGGAAGTTCAATTATGCCCGGCAAAATAAATCCAACACAAATTGAGGCTCTAACGCAAGTGTGCGTCCATGTTTTTGGAAATGATGCTGCAATAGGATTTGCTGGTTCTCAGGGGCATTTGGAGTTAAATGCATATAAACCAATGATAGCTTATAATATTTTACAGTCATTACAGCTTATAGCTGATGCATGTATAACTTTTAACGATAATTGTCTTATCGGGATAACACCTAACAAGGTAAATATTGATAAAATAATGAATAATAGTCTCATGTTAGTTACAGCTCTGACTCCTATAATTGGATATGACGAGGCAGCTTTAATAGCTAAAGCGGCTCATAAGAATGGAACATCTTTAAAGCTGGAGGCCTTAAAAACAGGTTTGATTGATGAGGAAACTTTTGATTTAACTGTTAATCCAAAAAAAATGATTAGTCCTCAAGAATAATTATTTTTTATGTTTATATTGCTGAGGGCAGTAAGCTCTAGTTACTCCTTCTGGCCTTAAAGATTCATGTCTGAGGTTACTCGTTTTCATTCTCTTTCTCCAGAGTTTGTAGCTATTTAACTTTAAGTTTTTTTTCATTAAAAGTTTAAGCTTGTCTTCTTTGAGATTATAAGTCCTAAAAATTGCATCTAAGGATGTCCTATCTTCCCAGGCCATCTCAATGATTCTAGATATATCTGCTTCTGTAAAGTTATTTTTCATATCTTATTGATTAGTTTTTCTATGAAAGGTGCAATTAAAATTAGTATTAATCCAGAAATAAATGAAGTCAATGTAAGAAAACCAAAGAGATTTATATTTAAAGAATTTAAAATTATTGGTAACTTTCCTGCAATATAATTTGCAACAGCAGATGATAGAAACCAAAAACCCATCATCAAGGAGGCTAATTTTTTTGGAGATACTCTTGTAACCATAGATAGACCAATTGGAGAAAGGCATAATTCACCCATTGTATGAAGAAAATATACTGCTATGAGCCACCAAAAACTTATTATTATTGTATTTGAGTTACTTACAAAAGAAAGAAGTAAAAAACCAGCACCAAGTAAAATTAACCCTAAACCCATTTTTTTTGCTGTACTAATCCTATAATTGCTATTATCAATTTTTAGCCAGAGTTTCGCAATAAGTGGGCCTAAAAGTATAATAATCATAGGGTTTATTGCTTGAAAGA
>TARA_B110000008_G_scaffold63660_1_pt1 | contig 15325 bp, 14 predicted proteins | sample TARA_B110000008 | Tara Oceans TARA_B110000008 (sample SAMEA4396496) | marine metagenome | biome: Westerlies Biome; feature: [DCM] deep chlorophyll maximum layer (ENVO:01000326); material: water (ENVO:00002006), including particulate matter (ENVO:01000060) such as... | depth 40 m
CATGTTGGACATTTAAGGATGTTTCAAGATGCAAAAAAGCTATCTGATAAAGTTATAGTTCTTCTCAATAATGACAATTGGCTAATTAAAAAAAAAGGTAAGCCGTTTATGAATCAAGAGCAAAGAAAAGATATTTTAGAGGAATTTCAAAGTATTTCAGAGGTAATAATACAAAAGTCTAATGACAAAAGTAGTAGTTTGGCAATTAAAGAATTTGCTAACAATAATCCTAAGAAAAACATTTGTTATTGCAATGGAGGTGATAGAAGTAATATTAAAAATATTCGTGAGGCTGATATTTGCAAAAAACTTAATATTAATCTTGAATTTGGTGTTGGTGGAGAAGAAAAAGTAGAAAGCAGCAGCCAACTTACAAGAAATTATTTAGGAAATGTCGAAATAAGGCCTTGGGGAAATTACCATGTAATTGCTAAAAATACTGGGTATCAAATAAAGGAAATAAAAGTGTTCCAAAATTCAAAATTATCTCTACAAAAACATAAAAATCGGTCAGAATTTTGGCAGATATTAAATGGTAAAAGTAAAATAACTATTGAAGAGAAAGAGCACTATTTAAAAGAAAAAGAGCACATATTTATACCTAAAGATACAATACATAGAATTGAAAATATAGGAAAAGAAGAACTTATATTTATTGAAATTCAACTCGGAGAAGATTTAAAAGAAGAAGATATTATCCGGTTAGAGGATGATTATGGAAGAATCTAATTTCTTAAAATATACAAAAGCTCCATTCTTAGAGCTTAATAACTACAAAGCACCGAAAGGTATTAAATCATATTTTGTTTCCATGGATGATGGTGTTAGACTAAGGGTATGTCACTGGATCAATGAAAAAGATAAAACAAAAGGAACAATCCTACTTCAGCAGGGACATAATGAATTTATAGAAAAATATTATGAGACAATTCAAGAGTTCTTAGATAGAAACTATTGCGTAATTGCCTTTGATTGGCGAGGACAAGGAATGTCTGATCGTCAGCTAAATGATATCCATAAATCTTATATTGAAGATTATAAAAGGCATGACAAGGATATAAAACATATTTTAGAAGAAATAATTGAACCTAATTTTCAAAAACCACTTATTGGAGTTGGGCACTCTATGGGTGGTTGCCTAATGCTCTCGGCTTTTCATGATCACCCTGAAAAATTCACAAAAGGAATACTTTCCTCACCTATGCTTGGATTCAAAAACGAAAAATTTTTAAAAGCAGCATCCTCTTTAATGAATTTTTTCAAAAAAGATACAGATTACCTACTGGGATCAAAACCTAATATGGGCAAAGAAACTCCTTTTAATGAAAACGATTTAACCACTGACCCCTTAAGATATAAAAGAATAATTAATTTAATAAGAAAACACCCAAATATCAGATTATGGGGTGTAACAAATGCTTTTGCTAAGGCGGTAAATAAAAGATTTAAAATTATAAGAAAAAAGAATTGGGCTGAAAAAATAGATTTAGATATATTAATAATTAACAATATAAATGACAGGGTTGTAGACTCAAATAAAATAAAATTAATGCAAAAAAGATTAAAGAATAGCCAAATGATTGAGTTTTATAAAACTGAACATGAAATCTTTATGGAAAGAGATATTTATAGAAAAAAACTTTGGGAACATTTAGATAATTTTCTGTAAACTATGTCTATTTTTTTTCTCTTTCTTTTAAATATTGAAATTGTTCCTTCGTATAATTTGTAGTATTGCCATAAATAATATCATTGCCTCTGATTACTCTATATATACCATTAAATGCGATACTTCTTCTTTCTTCACTTCCTTTAAATGGATAAACCGTGTGTAAAAGATAAGAAGGGAATAAATATAAAAATCCAACTTTTGGTTCAAAAGTTACTATTCCTCTATCAAGTATATCGCGATCCCTTTCTGAAGGTGCGTTGTAAATAAATGATATATTTGAGTCGAGATCTTGTTTACCCTTAAGTCCCCTTCTGCCTTTTACATTTGGAGTTTTAAGATACAAAACGGCACTAATGTCACAATGAGAATGGTTGTGAATAGGATTATATTCATTTTCATATTGCGATACTATCCAAGCACTACTTATCATTGATTGATATGAAAAATCATCTTCATGTTTGTTATGAGCTTTGATAGAATTAACAACATATGATTTTAAATAATTTTCTAAAGCATCATTTACACCAAACTTGATCATATCTTCTTTATGTATGAAAACTTCTTCTTTAATTACTCCGGCTAAATTTTCACCCCATTTTATCGCTTGCTTATCCTCGAGTAATTCATCAGTAAGATCGAGAAGCGCTTTAACAACATCTTCAGATAGAGAAACAATAGCGATATGTGGACCAAAAAATTTACTAAGCTCAAATTTTAAAGGTTTTGTTTTAATCTGAATAGGATTTTTTCTCGAACTATCATTCATTGAAGGCTTCCTAATAAATTGATACATAAATATACCATTTGCAAAATCAAAGTAAATATTTCATCAAATTTTAATTTTCTTAAAATCTTAAAAATTTAACCTGTGGGAATAATATCAAAAGCAAGGGTTATTCTGGTTTCATCTGATGAGAAGGGAATTGTTGAATGAAAAATTGAAGATGGAAACATAACCATATCCCCTAAAGACAAATCGATTATTTTCTCTGGATAATCATCAACTCCATCAGTTTCATAACCCGCCCCATTTAAACTAAATTTTATATTACCATCATTATTAATTTTATTTGGTAATTTTAAATAGATGCTTGAGCTTAACCAGCCCTCTTTATGCATATGTGGGTCAAGGTTTCCTCCTTTTTTTAAAGAAATCAGCCAACCGTAAATTAAAAAATTTTTAGGCCATAGCTTTATAAAGTCGCTATCACTGTTTTGATATCTATTTCTATACTTATGAATATTACTAATTATTAATTCTTTCATTTTTTTCACAGATTTATATTCCAAATTAAAAATATTACCTGATGTTTGAAGGCCATTATTAAGTAATGCTTGAGCTTTCTGGTTAATTCCTGATTTTTGAATGTCCAAAAGAAATTCATCAATTAAACCCTCGCTAAAATCACTTTCAGAGAAAAGATTCTTTTTATTTATGTAATCAAAAGGTTTTTTACAAAAATTACAATTATCATCTTTTGAAAATCTTATTGAAGAATGAGCACTTATACAAGATACCAAAGGATCTGAATATGAATGATTATTTAACTCATTAAGAAATTCATTAAAAATCTTTTTATCAGAATCAGACTTCATAGAAATATACAAGCACTCAAGTTTATAACTTTGAGATAATCGTGTATTAGATTTTGAATAATGGTCAATGGCCTCACGATGTCTTTCTAGTTTTCTATAAGACTGTGCAAGGGCATCATTTATTTCAGGATCATCACTATTTTTTTTAAGCCCTATTTTTAAAAAATTTATTGCCTCATGATCTTTGCCGGCTGTTGATAATGCAAGGCCAATACCAACTGAAGATCCGAGGTTTCCAGGATTAAGCTCTAAGGAAGCTTTATGAAAAACTATTGCTTTTTCAACTCTACCAGTATCATAAAATAAATTTGCACAATTTGAATAAATAAATGCAATTTTTGGATTTTTTGGATTTTTTCCTATAATTTTAAAAAATACCTCTTCAGCATTCTCTCTTTTACCTATCTTTTTATAAGCAAGAGCAAGAAGATTGTAATAATTAGGATTATCTGGATATTTTAAAATTAAATCTTCGGCAGTATTTATTAATTTTGTAAAATCACCTTTTGAAAAAAGTTCAACTAATTTCTTTGTTTGCTGCTCTTGATTTTTAATATTACTCATCTATTTCAAAAAATTATAACTAATAAATTCTTCCCTAATTAATTAAATAAGTTTCTTTTTTTTTGCAAAGTAATATCATATAAGCATATCATACAGCATTTTATAATTAATAATTTGGGCGCGTAGCTCAGCGGTAGAGCACTACGGTGACATCGTAGGGGTCGCTGGTTCAAACCCAGCCGCGCCCACCATTTATACAAAACGTTCTTTTATTTTTTTAATTTCTTTTGAATTTGGTAACTTAATTAAGGCATCTTCAATTACTTGTTTGCATTCATCTTTTCTATCTAACAAAATTAATACTTCAATGTAATCAGTATACATACCTTCATTGATTAAACCCAATTCATTACATTTTAAAAAATTATCTCTAGACAAATCATTCATTCCAAGATTTTTATAAACCTTACCAAGTAAACTATAAGCTTGAGTAACATTCGGATTTAGAAAAATTGATTTTTTTAAGAAATAAACACCACTATCAATTTTATTTAAGTTAACTTGTGCCATACCTAAGAAATAATACAAAAAAGATTGTTCATATTTTACAATCATTTTCAAACATAAATCTTCAATTTCAGAAAAATTTTTTTTATCGGCTAGTTTTTGGAGATTATTTATATTTTTTTCTATATTCAATTTATTTTAAACCTAGATGAGACGAAAAAAGTTTTTTAAATCTTTCTCTATTTTCTTCAGACTTTTTTTCTTCAGAAGCTCTCTCTTTGTTTGCAAGCAAAACTATGTCAAAATGACTTTTTCTTGACATTGATGCAATATTTAAAAAATTACAATCTTTAAATAAAGAAACTAAACTTTTTTGAGAATATCCATATTTGTGAGCCATGTACTCATTTCCATTTTTAATTGAAAGCCCCCATCCATAAATAACATCTATAGGAGAAATTTCTATACCAGCATCTGTACTATAAAATTTTGAGTTAGGTCCATTTTCATATAAAGCTTTAGATGCCTGAACTATATCAGGGCATAGTAGAAATACATATCCTGAGGGTTTAAGTATTCTATAGAATTCTTTTACTGCAATTTCTGCTTCATGCAAAAATAAATGTTCAATATTGTGACTTGAATAAATTGCATTAAATGAATTGTCATCTATCATACTCATATCTGTCATTGATCCTAAAATATCTGGATTATGAGTTTCATCTATATCAAATCTTACCTCTGTCCAGTCTTCAGAATTAAAAACTGGTGTTGTTTGATTCTGCTTTTTAGGACCGCAGCCAACATGAAGAAATTTTAACTTATCCATTCTTTTTCCTAACTTTAGTGTATAATAATTTTATATATTTAAAAAAAAATATTTCATAGGTTGATTAAAAAAAAATAGTAACTATATAACAGCTTATAGTTATTAAAGTATTAATAAAATGGGAGAATGAAATGCTAATCGAAGGATTGTCTAACATAACGTTTGTAAATGGTATTTTGAGGGTTGAATGTACTTCAATTGATCCAAGTGGTAAAGAAACAACTTCTGGAACACTTGAGATTCCTGGTGCTAATGTAAATAATATTTTAAATGGATTAATTAAATCTACACAAGCCATTTCAGATAAACTAAATAGTATGCAAGAGGATTCAAAGAATTCAGAATCTCAGAAAATAAAAGAAAAAAAAGATACTAAAAAGAAAAAGAAATAATTTTTTCAGGACTTAATTCAAAAAACAATTAAGGCAAATAATCACTAATGAGAATCTTAAAAAAATATATTTTTGTTCTTTTTTTCATTTTCGTATCATCAAATGCTTATACAAATGAAAGTTTAGGAATATCATCATTTATTGGTATTAACGATTTAAATAATTATTTGAGTGAAGATGATTATAAAGAAATAATTAGAACAAGTATTTTTGATCAACCTGAATTTAGATATATTAATGCTCTGTCGGCTGAAGAAGGATTCAATCTAAAGTTTGCTAAAAGAGATAGGTTTCCAACGATATCGGGAAATATTATTAATGATGAAAGTTTGGATAGAAATATTGATGATACTTCTTCAGTTAGAAAAAGGAGAGATGATAGCTTTGATGCTGTTGTAGAAGTAAACCAAACTTTATATGCCGGAGGATCTATTAACGCAGGTATAAGAGCTGCCAAAAACAGGTCTAAAAATAAAAATACAGAAAGGCAAAAAACAGTATCTGAATTAATTCTTGAAGCAAATAAAATATATCTGAATACAGCAATTAGTTCTTTTCTTCTTGAATATGCTCAGAATATTTTTAACATTTTAAAACCTTTTAAAGCTCGTGTTGATGACAGGGTTAAGTCTGGTGTAATGGATCCAGTGGATTTTGCTTTATTTTCTGTTCGCCTCAATGAACTTGAAACTCTAATCTATCAAATAAAAAGTAGTTCTGAAAAAAATAAAGATAGCTATAAAGTTTTCTTTAATAAAGACTATAAAAAATTACCTTTTCCAACATTTTTTATAAAAAATGATGTCATTTTTATCGATAATAAATCTTATGATGTAGAAATGTCAGAGCTACAATTTAATGAAAAAAAAGAAAATATTACATCGGTAAGAAGTGAGTATTTACCTAAATTTGGTGTAAGGGCTAGATATACAAAATATGATATAGATGATGATAGTAATGAAGATGATATTAGAGGGGGAGTATTTGTCTCTATGCCAATTTTTAGTTTCGGCAGAGGGTCTGCAAGAATTAATGCAGCAAAAGCTGCGGCTCAGGGATCAAAAAATTATGTGAATATCTCAAAAAAAGATGACAAAATATATGAAACTGGCCTTTTAAGTGACTTTGGTAACTCGATTGTAAATAGAAATATCTATATAAAGTCCTTTAATGATACTGTTAACCAAAGAAATACTTTATTTGATAGAATGGAAATTAGCGGCTTTGCTATTAACTCACTTGCTGAAGTAATGTTGAGTGAAATTAGACAATTAGATATTTTACTTAACAACGAATCTACTATTATCGATACTTACCTATCAATGCTACATCAAAATCAAGTTCTAAACTCTGAATTTAGAGTTATGTTGGAAAGATAATGGACGACAATAAAAAAATTTTTTTAAAAGATCATTGGTTTTGGGGAACAATACTTCAAAATAGCGGGATATATGTTCAAGTTTTTTCAGCCTCAATTTTTATAAATATCTTTCAACTAGTGTCTGCTTTTTACATAATGACTGTGTATGATAGGGTAATACCTAATAATGCATTAGATTCTTTAATAGCATTAACAATTGGTGTTGCAATAGTTTTAATTTTTGATTTTATTTTAAAAATGCTGCGCTCTTATTTTACTGATTTAGCTGGAGCTGAGCTAGATAGAGTAGTGAATGATAAAATCTTTAAAAAAATTGTAAGTCATGACAATGATGTTATTGGTTCACCATCAGCTGTTGCAACTTCAGTTAGAGAATTTGAAGGTGTTAGAGATTTTTTTTCATCTGCTTCTTTGGTTGCTTTAATTGATACACCTTTTATGCTTCTTTTTTTAGGTATAATTGCATCCATCGGCGGATGGGTTGCAATTGTTCCAATTTTAATTGTCCCACTTGTAATTATAGTAGCATCAGCTGTTCAGCCTATGATAAAAAAATACTCTAAATCAACTTCAGGCTTACAAAGAAATAAAATGTCCACTCTTTTAGAGTTACTCAATAATGTAGAGGCAGTAAGGACAGTTGCCGGAGGTGGATTTCTAGAGAAAAGATGGAAAGAAACAGTTAATACCTCCTCATTACAATTAATTAAAGCAAGAACAATAAATAATATAGCAACTATATTTTCTCAATCTGCACTTCAAATTAGTTCAGCAGGTATAGTTTGCGTAGGCGTTATTTTAATTTCCAACCAATCAATTACTACTGGGGCTTTAATTGCTTGTGTAATTCTATCAGGAAGAACTCTATCGCCACTTGTTCAAATTGGTCAACTCTTAACCAAATTAAATAACACCCTTATTTCATATAGGAATATTGACAAGCTTATGACAGATGTATCAAGAGATGAGCTAACAATAGATCAAAAAGCTGTTGTCTTAAAAAATGGGAAAGTAGAAATTGAAAACCTTGAATATTCAATTGATGAGACAAAAATCTTAAACCAAATAAGTATTAATTTAAATGACGGCGAGAAACTGGGTATTGTCGGAGCCGTTGGTAGTGGTAAAACATCTTTATTAAAGCATATTATTGGATATATATTGCCTAGCTCAGGAACCATTTTAGTTTCAGATTATGATATTAAAAATATCCCATCAAAATTACTTAGAGAACATATTGGTTACTGTTCTCAGAATATCCAATTATTTTCTGGGAGTATATATGATAATATTACGGCTGGATTAGAAGACTCTTCAGAAGAAGATGTTGTTGAAGCAGCTACTATCGCTTGTTGCCATGATTTTATTGCTAAATTGCCTGGTGGATATGGCTATCAATTAATTGAAAATGGGATGAATTTGTCAGGCGGTCAAAGACAGTCAATAGCTCTTGCAAGAGCATTTATTAGAAAACCAAAATTATTAGTTTTAGATGAACCCACAAGTTCAATGGATTCAGAAACAGAGGAAAAGATAGTAAATAATATATTTTCCTTACCTAATAATCCAACTATCATTATATCAACCCATAGAATACAACACTTAACCAGGACTGATAAAATTGGAATTGTTGTAAATGGACAAATGGCAAGATTAGGTCCAACAAATGAAATTTTAAAGCAGCAAAAGACATAAAATGAATTTTTTTAAAAAAATATATAAAAATACTTCTTTAGTAATTAAATCTTTTAATAGAGAAAATTTTGAAAGGTTATTAGAGCTTTTAGCAATAAATAATTTCAATATTAATAAAGGATCATATGTCCTTTATTGGTCAATAGCAGCTTTTTCAATTTTATTTACTATATGGTCACTTTTTGCATCAGTTGACCAAGTTGTAAGAGCGACCGGTACAGTTGTGCCTACATCAAAAGTTCATGTTATTCAAAGTCCAAACGGTGGAGTAGTTGAGGCTATAAATACAAAGATGTCTGATGAAGTTGAAAAAGGTCAAATTTTATTTTTAATTGATAACTCTGTTGCTAAAAATAAATATAAACTTGCAAAATCAGTTAGAGATGCTCAAAAAAGAAAAGTTGAATTAATTGACGAACTTGTCAAAAGAGGGTCTGAGGCTGAAATTAGACTTATAGATGAGAGGCTTACATTATACAATACTGAAGAATCTCTTCAAAAAGCTGAATTAATGATGAAACATTCGCAAGTAATATCTCCAGTAAAAGGGACTATAAGTGGAGTGGATGTTATTAATATTGATCAAGTTGTATCCTCTGGAGAACAAATTGCAACAATTGTACCATATGACGACACGCTTCAAATAGAAGCTCTAGTTCAACCAAAAGATATTGCATATGTATCAACTGGACTTAAGGCAAAATTAGCATTCTCTGCATATGATATGTCAATTTATGGCCAATTTGATGGCATAGTAAAAAAAGTTGCACCAAATACAACTCAAGAAAATCCAAATGAACCAAGTATGTATAAAACAATTATCGAAATTAATTTAGAAAGCTCTGAGAGATTTAAAGAAATAATGCTCCAGGCTGGAATGCAGGCTGATGTATCAATTATTGGACAACCAAGAACTGTAGCAAGTTATATTATAAATCCAATAACAAAACTTTCTAAAACTGCCCTAAGAGATTAATAGTTACTTAACTGAAGGATCTCCAATAAGCAATCCTTGTCTGGTCTCTAAAATTTTAACGAAATTTGATGCTTCTAAAAGAGCATCAGGTGTTCCAGTATCCAGCCATGCAAAGCCTTTACCTAATGTTTCAACATCAAGTTTATTTTTTTTCAAATAAACCTTATTTAAATCTGTAATTTCTAACTCCCCTCTTTTGGAAGGTTTTAATTTTTCAGCAATTGCTGGTGCATCCTTATCAAGGCTGTATAAACCGGTAACAGCCCAATTAGATAAAGTTTTTTTTGGTTTCTCAATTATTGACTTAACTTTATTATTCTTATTAAAGCTAACCACACCATATCTCTCAGGATCAGAAACCTGATAAGCAAAAATTGTTGAACGATTTTTTTTTCTTAAAACTTTTCTTAAAAGACTTTTAAGCCCAGGGCCAAAAAACAAGTTATCACCTAGAATTAATAATGATCTTGAATTATGTAACCAATCTTTAGCAATTATTAATGATTGAGCAATTCCTTGAGGCTTAGGTTGAACTAAATATTCAATCTTAACACCCCAATTTTTTCCTGTGCCAATAATTTTTTTAAAATTTTCCTGTTCTTCAGGTTTTGTGATAATCAAAATATTTTTTATATTTGCCTGTATTAAAACAGAGAGTGGATAAAAAATCATTGGTTTATTATATACTGGCAACAGCTGTTTCGAAAATAATTCAGTCATTGGTCTTAGCCTTGTTCCATCACCACCTGCTAGAATAATTCCTTTCACATTAGTCATTTTTTTTACCCTCGGATTGATAGAGTTCATGTAATACCTGCGATACTCTTTCATGCCAATCAAATACTTTTATATTTAAAGAGTCTAAAAGATGATAGTCAAGACACAAACGACTATCAGCAGGGCGAATAGCTTTAGATACCCATTCAGACGAACTAATAGGCCTAACTATTCCTATTTTACCTCCCTTTTCCCCTAGCTCCTTAGAAATAAAGACTGCTAAATCATACCAATTAGTATAGCCGTTATTAGTATAATGGAAAACCAGAGGTGTATTTTTTTTTGAATTAAATAATATATTTTTTTCTAATAAATCCTTTACTGCAATTGCAATATCTCTAGCATATGTAACAGATATCATTTGGTTATTTATGACATCTACGTCAGAACCACTAACAACTTTCTTAGAAATAGTTTTAACAAAATTACTACCAAAAACACTAAATACTGAAGCAGTTCTTATTATAATGGATTTACTATTTAGCTTTAAAATAGCCTTTTCTCCATCTAATTTAGATAAACCATAATAATTTACTGGATTAACATCTGAATTAAAATTAAATGGTCCAGCATTATCTTTCCCAAAAATATAATCAGTTGAAATGTGTATTAATATAGCATTAATTGTAGATGCGGCAGAGGCCATTACACCTGGTGCAATGGCATTAATTTTATAAGCCTTATTTTTTTCTGTCTCACAATTATCAACCTCAGTAAATGCAGAAAAATTAATAATAATATCAGGTTTAATCTCAAGTATAGTATTACTAACAATAGCTTCATCGAGGAGATTCATTGATGCTGAATCTTTAAATATATATTTATTTTTTGAGTCCTTGGTTATTTTAAAAAACTCACGCCCTATTTGGCTATTTTTTCCAGATACTAATATTTTCATTTATTTTCTTAAGCCAAGACGCCCTTCATTACCTGATTTATTAAGGAGCCACTCTTTATTTTCTAGAACCCATTCAATATAACCCTTTATACCTTCTGAAAAATCTATCTTTGGTCTCCAGGAAAGTTCACTAATTATTTTATTTATATCTAATCCGTATCGTTTGTCATGACCTGGTCTATCAGGAACAAATCTTATTAAATCTGAATATTTATTATTTTTTCTTGGGTGCATTTTATCTAAAAGATCACAAATTAAATTTACAATATCAATGTTACTTACCTCATTATTTCCACCAATATTATAAACTTCACCCGATTTACCATTAATCATGATTTGATAGATAGCATCAATATGATCAGATACATGTATCCAATCCCTGACATTTAAACCATCACCATAGACTTCAATTGATCTATCTTTTAAGGCATTTTTAACAGTAAGCGGTATTAATTTCTCTGGAAATTGCCATGGACCATAATTATTGCTGCTATGTGTAATATTAAATGGAAGACCATAGGTTTTCCCCCATGCCCTAACCAATAAATCAGAAGAAGCTTTTGTTGCAGAATAAGGGCTGTTTGGTCTGTATCTACTTTTTTCATTAAATGGATCTTCTTTAAAATCTAAAGATCCATATACTTCATCTGTAGAAATATGAATGAATTTAAACAATTTCTTTTTTCCATCATTTAAATTAGAAAAATAATTTAAGGAAGCTTCAAGTAAATTATATGTACCAACAATATTAGAATTTATAAAATCTATAGGACCATCTATTGATCGGTCAACGTGGGACTCAGCCGCAAAATTAAGTATATAGGTTGGTTTAGATTGATTTAAAAATCCAGATATAGAATTTTTATTAAATAAATCACCTTGAAAAAAATTATAATTTGATTTTGGAACATTTACTAGAGACTCCTGACAGGAAGCATAAGAAAGTTTATCAAAATTATAGACCTTATATCCTTCTTTACTAAATCTTCTAATAGCCTCTGATCCAATAAAGCCACATCCTCCAGTAACTAAAATATTTTCATTTATCATAGACCCATCTCTTTTTTAAAATAATCCCAGGTAAATAAATTTGAATCTTTTTCAGATACAATAGGAGGGTTATCAAAAGGCCATTGAACGTCAACAACGGGATCATTCCAAATTAAACCTATCTCATTTTTAGAATTATAAAACTCATCAACTTTATAACCTATTATAGTATTATCCTCCAACGTACAATAACCATGGAGGAAGCCACTTGGTATAAAAACTCCATCGCCATAATTACTTAATTTTAACGAGTAACTTTTCCCAAAATTTTTAGAATCTTTTCTAATATCTATAAAAAAATCAATAATTGAACCTGCAATCAAATAAACAAATTTAGACTGTTCATATGGGTATTTTTGACAGTGTAATCCTCTTATTGTATTTTTAAGCTTTGAAAAAGACATATTGTCTTGATTAAAATTTAAATCTAAACCAGATTTTAAAAAAGATTCCTTATTATATAGCTCAAAAAAAGAACCACGATCATCTTTATTTATTTTTGGCTTTATGGATAGTGCCCCTGACCCTAATTTTTTTATTATCATTGCAAGGCCTTTTTAATTAGATTTAAATGAGCCGGCAAACAAACATTTTCTAGATCATACTTTTCTATGATTGTTTTTCTAGCATTTAATCTTAAATCATTATAATTATCATTATTTTTCAATACTTTAGTTATTTTTTTTGAAATCATTTTGCTGTCAAAAAAATCAACAAGTAAGCCATTATCATTATTTTTAATAACTTCCGTTACTGGTTTAGTGTTAGAACCTAAAACCAATGCTCCACAACTCATAGCCTCTAACATTGACCAAGATAAAACGAAGGGATAGGTAAGATAAATATGAAGAGTAGAAATTTGGAGAACTTTTATATAACTAGAATATTCTAAGAAGTCTAAAAAGAAGATTTTACTTTCATCTATTTCTCTCTTAATCTTTGAATAAAAAATATCTTTAAAATTACCTTCAGGGGATGGCGCTCCATATCCATGACTTTCTTTATTACCTGCAATAAAAATATAAGTATCTGGATTTTCTTTAAGTATTTCTGGTATAGACTCCATAAATACATGAAATCCTCTATATGGATCTAATGACCTACTAACATAAGTAATAATTTTATCCTTTTTTGTAAATTTCCTCTTATTTATAGTTATAGAAACATCACCCTTTGGCTTAAGAAAATTAGTATCTATTCCATCGTGAATTACATTAATAGAACCTCTTAAAATTTTAGGAACAAGTGATTTCTGATACTCTGTGGGACAAACTAAATAATCGCTTGTAGCATAGGAAGATAAAAAAGGAGAATTTCTAGCAGTTAATTTTAACTTATTGTAAATATGAAAATCCTCAAAATTTTTCATTAATATATTTTCAATAAAATCCCTATCAAAATCAATATCGCAGTCACTTGTTTTATAATAAAACTCAACGTACGATAATATTTTTGCCTCAGGCCAGACCTCTTTTAAAAAAAATGTCTCACCCCAACCAGGGTGACCAATTATTAAATCTGGAGAAAAGCCATTTTTTTTTAAATTAAAAGCCTTTCTAGCAGCTGACTCTGCACGTATCATCTTAGTTTCAAATTCTATTGACCATTGATTTATATTTTCAGAAGATTGACCAATTAAATTATAAGAATGATTATTCATACCTTCATGAGAATATTCTTTTATTGACAATGTATGAACTTCATAACCTAAATTAACTAATTCAACAGAAATATGCTTATATTGAGCTGGGAAATTCTGGTGAACAAAAAGTATTTTTTTATTAGTTTTTTTCATTTGATCTAACTATTTCCATATAACCATATTTTGAAAGCCACAAAATTGACCTAATAATAGTACGTTCATCATATTTAATTTCATCAATAATTTCAGAAACTAAAAGTTCATTTTTATTTCTTATATAATTATAAACTATTTTTAAAATCTCGATCTCAGGTGCTATTTTATCAAGAAAAGAAATACTAGGTAAGATATAAAATTCATCTAGCTCAATTTTATTGCTATAAGATGCACTGACTGTACATTCTGGAGTCAATTTAAATGTAGAGTAATCGTCAAAAAATGAATATGGATCTTGAATTGATATTGGGGGCATAAAAGTTTTTTTATCACTTAGATTCGACTTCCTTTTTAAATCTAATTCATTTTTTAATTCGTCATACATAATAATTATTTTTGACCAATCAAAATCTTTTGCTCTTTTTTTTGCATTTTCACCCATTTTTAATCTTAGGTTTTTATCAAGGGATAATAGACTAATTTTATCAATACACTCTTTAATATTTATAGAAACTGTTTGGCTTGCCTTCCCTATATAATGATCATAAGTATCAACACCTAAGTTATGCCTTAGAGCTAATTCATAACCATTCCCTTTTTCCATGGTTGTGGTGGTTAACCTAAATCCATCTATATCATTTCTAACAGTTCCTTTATAACCATTCCAATCACTTACAACTGCAGGTAAACCTGAAGCCATTCCCTCTAATGGGGTAAGTCCAAATGTTTCTTGAAAGTTATCAACTAATGAAAGAAAAATATCTGATGATGCATAAGACTTTTTTTTCTCATCGGCGTCCCTTCCATCTAAGAAATGACATTTTACAGAAGGGCAGATACTTTTACTATCATCTTTATACATTTTTTCAATAGCTGGATTAGGAAACCAACCTGTTTGAATTAAATGTAAATCAACATCACTTGGTAAATTATTTTTTACATTTTCTAGGGCAATGTACATTGGCATATAATGAGCTTTCGCATGAAAACTTAATCGACCTAAAAATAAAACAACAATATCATTTTGTTTTATACCTAATTTTTTTCTGGAAGATATTTTCTCTTCATCAGTAAAATAATAGTCTTCTAAATGTACGCCTAAAGGTATAATAGGTAGTTCAAAACTAGGTTTTTTTGTTGCACCAAGCCTATCCTCTAAAATCTCAGAGTACTGATCGTAAAGATTATTAATTGAGTTCTTAACTGAATCTGATGTACATATTATAGCGTCCCATGGTTTTAATTGGGAT
>TARA_B110000008_G_scaffold212222_2_pt1 | contig 15311 bp, 13 predicted proteins | sample TARA_B110000008 | Tara Oceans TARA_B110000008 (sample SAMEA4396496) | marine metagenome | biome: Westerlies Biome; feature: [DCM] deep chlorophyll maximum layer (ENVO:01000326); material: water (ENVO:00002006), including particulate matter (ENVO:01000060) such as... | depth 40 m
CGTTTTGGTTTCTAGCCAAGGCATAATTGAAGCATGCTGTGCATAAAAATGAGTTAAATCAGGAATTAGATCTTTTATGACTTCCATATGTGGCAATGGATAAATCTTCACATCGCCTTTTATCTCATCTAAGCCATAAATACATGCTAGAGTATTAATACCATCAACGTTCATAGCACATGAGCCACAAATGCCTTCGCGGCATGAGCGTCTAAACGTAAGTGTCGGATCTACTTCACTTTTTATTTTAACCAGTGCATCCAATACCATTGGACCACATTTATCCATGTCTAGAAAATATGTGTCTAGAGATGGATTTTCACCTGTGTCAGGATTCCACCTGTATATTTTAAAAGCGCGTATATTTGTTGCACCTTCGGGCTTTGGCCATGTTTTGCCAACTGTCATTCTAGAATTTTTAGGGAGTGTGAGTTCAACCATTATTTTACCGTCTTATAATTTTTCTAGATATTACAGTATTTCTAGAGGCCGATTATTGAGTTTCGGCCTCTAAGAGACTTTAAATTTGTATATTAAAGTTTGCTAGACGTTGTGTCTGTTGTTACAGCAGTATTTGCAGCTTGATCTGCTGCACATGCTGTTAATGTTAGTGCTACTGCTATGATTGCAGTGATTTTCAAAACGTTCATTTTGTATCCTTCCTTGGTTTCCTTCGCAAATTTATTTTGCTTGTTAATATATTATTCTTTTTTTCTGCCAATGACAGTTTTATTTATATTTTTTTATCTAACACTAGCGTTTTAATTCTTCAACTCATTTAGTTTGACCATAGCAAGTGTGATTTTAAACTCATATCAGGCCATGCAAAACCAAAATCCTTTAAAAGCTAATAAACTCGTGCTTTTGGTGCAATTTTCTTCATATCAATTCCACCCTCTTCAATGCTTGTTAGTGGCTCTAGATGTACATTTCTATAAGATATATCTACTTTTTCGTTATCAACTCGACATAATGTGTGCTTTCGCCAGTTGATATCATCACGTTCGGTATAATCTTCATGAGCATGTGCACCACGACTTTCTTTGCGAGCCTCAGCTCCAACAATTGTTGCTAATGCATTTGGCATCAAATTAGTTAGCTCCAAAGTCTCCATTAAGTCAGAGTTCCATATTAACGAACGGTCTGTAACATTTAAATCAGCTACTTTTTTAGCGACTTCAACCATTTTATCAACACCTTCAGAAAGTGTTTCATTTGTGCGGAAAACTGCAGCATCAGCTTGCATATTTTTTTGCATTTCAAGTCTTAGTTCCGCAGTTGGCACAGAACCATTAGCATGCCTGATTCCATCAAACCGTGCCATTGATTTTTCGACAGATTTTTCATTTAGAGGTTCATTAGATGTGTTAGGATCTACCACTTTTGCTGCTCTGATAGCCGCTGCGCGACCAAATACAACTAGATCGATTAGGCTATTAGAACCAAGCCGATTTGCGCCATGAACAGATGCACAACCAGCTTCCCCGACGGCCATTAAGCCAGGCAAAATTCTATCGTGATCATCATCAGTTGGATCTAAAACTTCACCCCAATAATTTGTTGGAATTCCACCCATATTATAATGGACTGTAGGCAACACAGGAATAGGCTCCTTATTAACATCCACTCCAGCAAATATTTTTGCACTTTCTGAAATCCCAGGCAATCTTTCAGCAAGTGTTTCAGGGGGTAAATGATTTAAGTGTAAATGGATATGATCTCCATCTTGTCCTATGCCCCTACCTTCTCGAATTTCCATGGTCATACAGCGTGAAACAACATCTCGAGATGCTAAATCTTTATATGTAGGCGCATAGCGCTCCATAAATCGTTCACCTTCTGAATTTGTTAAGTAACCACCTTCTCCACGTGCTCCTTCAGTTATCAAACATCCTGAGCCATAAATTCCAGTTGGATGGAATTGCACAAATTCCATATCTTGTAGTGCTAAACCCTGACGCGCAACCATACCACCACCATCTCCAGTGCAAGTATGAGCTGATGTAGCACTAAAATAAGCTCTACCATAACCTCCTGTAGCCAATACAACCATTTTGGCATTAAACCTATGGATTGTTCCGTCATCTAACTTCCAAGCAATAATACCTTGGCATCTGCCATCTTCAGTCATGATCAGATCAGTTGCAAAGTATTCGATGTAAAACTCAGCGTTATGTTTTAATGATTGGCCATACAAAGTATGTAGAATTGCATGCCCAGTTCTATCTGCGGCTGCACACGTCCTTTGAACAGACGGGCCTTCACCAAATTGTGTTGTATGCCCACCAAATGGCCTTTGGTAAATCTTTCCTTCCTCTGTTCTTGAGAATGGAACTCCATAGTGCTCTAATTCATAAACAGCCTTTGGCGCTTCTCTGACCAAATATTCCATTGCATCAGTATCACCCAACCAATCAGATCCTTTGACAGTGTCATACATATGCCACTGCCAATGATCATTAGGGGATGTACCTACGTCCATATTTGCTAATGAAGCAGCAATTCCACCTTGAGCAGCAACTGTGTGTGAGCGTGTTGGAAACACTTTAGAAACACAGGCTGTCTTTAAACCTTGTTCTGCCATACCCAAGGTAGCCCTCAAACCAGCGCCCCCAGCACCGACAACGACTACGTCATATTCATGATCTATATATTCATATGATGACATTCAAAAATTCTCCGGTTAACCTGCAAAGGTAATTTTTAATATTGCAAAAACAGCAGCTAGACCAAACGTCCAACAAAATAATTTATTAAATATAATTAATAATAATAGGCTGCCTTTTGAGTGAACGTAGTCTTCAATTACAACCTGAAGCCCTTCTTCAAGATGCTTGAATGTAACCAAAAAGAAGAGAATTAAAGAAATACTCACAAAAGGATTCTGGAATGATGCAACAACAGTTGCGTGATCCTTACCAATAAGTGGTGCAACTATTAAAACAAAAATAATAGTTAGCGGTATTAACGCCACAGATTTCAACCGCTCACCGAACCAATGATCAGCTCCTGATTTTGCAGATCCTAAACCCAACACTTTTGCTCTATCAGTCCTAAAAGTCATTATAATACTCCGATATAGTAGGTTACAAAAATAGTTAGGATAAAACTTCCTATGATTACCATCCAACCCAATCGATCTGCAATTTTTAGATCAAACCCAAAACCCATGTCCCAAATAAGATGCCTTATGCCCCCCAAAGAATGATAACAAAGTGCCCATACTGAACCGATCAATACTACTATACCAAACCAACTTGTGAGAATACTGTTTATGCAATCAAAATAATAAACGTTTGTTGAAGCTGCTAAAAGCCATGAAATTATAAGTATAAATCCTAATGCAAGCGATACACCTGTTATACGAACCAAAATAGATGAGATTGAACTCATTTGAGGTCTGTAGATAGTCAAATGAGGTGATAGAGGCCGGTTGCCTTTAACTCGTTTTGACATGTTTTGCTCCCATAAAAATCAAGAATTAATCATTCGTTATATTAATTATTTTAAATATCACAGCACAAATAGGACATTTTTTAGTTTTATTCGGAATGTGAACATATTTTTTCTTTTTGTGATCACAATTCACTTAGCTTTAATTCTCTTTTGTATTCGATATCATTCTTTTTTATGACTGCTTGCGCACATCTCATAACAGACCATTTCTCATCGTAAGTATATTGTGGATCACCATATAATTCCCAACCGTTAGAGATCGCTTTGGTCACTTTGTGACAAAAAGCCGATGTGTCTTCATGTGTTAATAATCGATATGCGATCATGATGTATACTTTCCAATTGAGATTTACTTGTTTCAATTAAGGTTTAATTAGAACAAATTCTATCATATTCAACAACAAATATACTAAAATAAGACTGTATATCTAAAAAACTTAATATGTTACTTGCTCTTGATCGACTTTCCTACTAGCAGGAGGTCGAAATTTTATCAAAATGGAGATTACTAATGGCACGCTCAAAAATTGCACTTATCGGCTCAGGTATGATCGGCGGCACACTCGCTCATCTTGCTGCCTTAAAAGAACTTGGCGATGTAGTTTTATTTGATATTGCTGATGGCATACCACAAGGTAAGGCTTTAGATATTTCTGAGGCGGGCCCAGTCGATAAATATGATGCTAAAATTTCAGGTACAACGGATTATTCTGATATTGCTGGTGCAGATGTTTGCATCGTAACTGCTGGAGTTGCAAGAAAACCTGGAATGTCACGCGATGATTTACTTGGCATAAATCTAAAAGTTATGAAATCAGTTGGCGAAGGCATCAAAGAACACGCTCCAAATGCTTTTGTGATCTGTATTACTAATCCTCTTGATGCAATGGTCTGGGCGCTTCAAAAATTCAGTGGCCTTCCAACTGAAATGGTATGTGGCATGGCTGGTGTATTAGATAGTGCACGCTTCCGTCATTTCCTTGCAGAAGAATTTAATGTTTCAGTTAAAGACGTGACTGCATTCGTTTTAGGTGGGCATGGAGATACAATGGTGCCTCTAACTAGATACTCAACAGTAGCCGGCATTCCTTTACCTGACTTAATTGACATGGGTTGGACTTCACAAAAAAAATTAGACGAAATAGTACAACGCACACGCGACGGTGGAGCAGAAATTGTAGGATTATTAAAAACTGGATCAGCTTATTATGCTCCAGCAGCATCTGCAGTTGAAATGGCAGAGGCATTTTTAAAAGATCAAAAACGATTACTTCCATGTGCAGCTCACGTTTCAAATGGTTATGGCCTGAAGGATACCTATGTGGGCGTTCCTACAGTCATTGGCGCTGGTGGTGTTGAGCGAGTTGTTGAAATTAAGCTCAATGAAGAAGAGCAAGCAGGTTTTGATAAATCAGTGAATGCAGTCAAGGGCCTCGTTGAGGCTTGCATTGCTATAGACGCTTCACTTGCATAAATATCAAAATATATCTTGAAAGACACGCCTTGCGAGGCGTGTTTTTTTTTGAGTAGTCTAAATATAATATTATTTCAAAGCACAATCTTGATTTTGTGATCACAGTAATTTATTATGTGATCACAAAATAGTAAAAAAACAATATATTTACCCATTATTATACATTTTAACTTTTAGAATTCACTTTTTACTGTATTAAAAAATAAACATTTCACCGCTCTAGGGAGCTACTTACGATGAACATTCATGAATATCAGGCTAAACAAATATTGAAGTCATACGGATGCCCAGTATCTATGGGACGACCAGTCTATAAAGCTTCAGAAGCGAGATCTGCGGCATGCGAACTTGGTGGCCCACTGTGGGTAGTTAAAGCGCAAATTCACGCTGGGGGTCGAGGTAAAGGATCGTTTAAGGAACCTGCTGCAGGCGAAAAAGGAGGTGTTAGGTTAACATTTTCAATCGATGAAGCGGCTTCAGAAGCTGAAAAAATGCTTGGTAATACATTGGTAACACATCAAACAGGCCCAGCTGGTAAACAAGTCAACAGAATTTATATTGAAGATGGTTCAGATATTGAAACAGAACTCTATCTCGCTGTACTATTAGATCGCACCACTTCTCGGATTTCATTTGTAGCATCCACAGAAGGCGGTATGGATATTGAAGCGGTAGCAGAGAAAGCTCCTGAAAAAATCATTACTGTAACAATAGACCCTTCATTTGGCTTTACAAAAGAAAACGGTACAGAAGTATCTAATGCTTTAAAATTGACAGGTAATAATATTAATGAATGCATTGAATTAACATCTAATTTATATCGCATGTTTGTTGAAAAAGATATGGATATGCTGGAAATCAATCCTTTAATAGTTATGGAAAATGGCGGTTTAAAATGCCTTGATGCCAAAATGGCTTTTGATGGGAATGCATTATTTCGCCAACCAGATATTTTAGCATTGCGTGACGAAACAGAAGAAGATGCCAAAGAGTTAGAGGCATCAAAATATGATCTTAGCTATATTGCACTAGATGGTGAAATCGGATGTATGGTTAATGGCGCCGGATTAGCTATGGCAACAATGGATATCATAAAATTAAAAGGTGCTGAACCTGCAAATTTTTTAGACGTCGGAGGTGGCGCTACAGCAGAAAAAGTAACAGCAGCATTTAAAATTATTACATCAGACCCCAAAGTAAAAGGCATTTTAGTAAACATATTTGGAGGCATAATGCGTTGTGATGTTATTGCCGAAGGAGTAGTTGAAGCCGTTAAAGAAGTGGGTTTAACCGTTCCTTTAGTTGTTCGACTAGAAGGTACAAAAGTTGAAGAAGGCAAAGATATAATCAACAACAGTCCTTTTGGCGTAATTGCAGCAGATGACCTTGACGATGCAGCCGCTAAAATTGTCAAAGCGGTTAGAGATAATTAAGTGAAAAATATAATAAATCCTAGAAATTGTCCTGCTTGTGGATACACAGACAGCAAAGAGCTATCTGTGTATTGCTTCAAAGAATGGAAAATTGTTCAGTGTTCGCAATGTTCTATGGTTTATTTACAGAATCCAGCTTCCTATGAAGAATTAGAAGTTGATTACAGTTGGGATAAAACCTTTCTAGAAGAAGAAAACCGACGTAATAGAAAACGTGGCATACTTAAAAATGTTGCAAAACTTATTAGAAAAGCAAACTATACACTTAGAAAAAACGACAATGACAGATACCTTAAAGTTTTGGGTCCTGGTAAAATTCTCGATATAGGATGTGGAGATGTTGTTAGATGGCAACCCCCGTTTATTCCTTTTGGCATAGAAATATCGAAAACATTAGCCAAATCTGCAAAACTTAAAATGCAAAATTTAGGTGGTGATTGCCTGCAAGGTCCTGGGGCAAAAACTATCTGGAAATTTGAAAAAGATCAATTTGACAGCATTTTTATGCACAGTTATTTGGAACACGAAACAGAAATAAACTCAATGCTTAGCGGATCATACCGATGTCTAAAACCTGGTGGCAAAATATTTATTCGCGTACCAAATTTTAATTCATTTAATAGAATAATATCACAAAATAATTGGCCAGGATTAAGATATCCTGACCATGTGAACTATTTTACAGTTGGGACCTTAAAAGCAGTATCTGAAAAAACAAATTTTAATTTTCAACTAATAAATAAACGTAAAATTTGGCTTGATGATAACATTCAAGCTCTACTTACTAAACCAATTTAATCTGAAAGAAATAGTATGTCGATACTTATAAATAAAGACACCAAAATTCTTGTTCAAGGCTTAACAGGCAAAACAGGTACTTTTCACACTGAGCAAGCATTATCATACTTTAACACAAAAATGGTAGGCGGAACACATCCAAAAAAAGGTGGTACTAATTGGACATCAACAAATGGAAAAGAATTACCAATATTTGCAAGTGTTGAAGAAGGTAGAGACGCAACAGGCGCAACCGCGTCTGTAATTTATGTTCCACCAGCAGGTGCAGCAGAAGCAATAGAAGAAGCCATTGACGCAGGAATAGATTTGATAACATGCATAACCGAAGGTATTCCTGTGATGGATATGGTGCGTGTAAAAAACAAACTAGAAAATTCAAATTCACGATTAATAGGTGGTAATTGTCCAGGGCTAATGACACCTAATGAATGCAAAATTGGAATTATGCCTGGATCGATTTTCAAAAAAGGGTCTGTAGGGGTTTTATCTCGCTCTGGGACTTTGACATATGAAGCAGTTTTTCAAACAACCAATGCTGGATTAGGCCAATCAAGCGCTGTTGGAATTGGTGGTGACCCAATAAAAGGTACAGAATTTATTGACATACTTGAATTATTTTTAGCTGACAAAGAAACACAATCAATCATCATGATTGGAGAGATTGGTGGTAGTGCGGAAGAAGAGGCTGCTCAATTTCTAATTGATGAAGCAAAAAAAGGTCGTAAAAAACCTATTGCAGGATTTATTGCAGGTGTCACTGCACCTCCAGGTAGAAGAATGGGCCATGCGGGAGCTATCGTTGCCGGAGGCAAAGGTGATGCAGGCTCAAAAATTGAAGCAATGCGACAAGCTGGAATTGTCGTAGCCGACAGTCCAGCTGGATTAGGTGAAGCTGTTTTAAATGCAATTGGATAAAAATAATTTATTTGGCCCTTATGGGCCAAGTATTCAAATAGATTTTGCAGAAAATTAATTTTGGTTAGGTGAAACAAATGACTGATAGGCTGACAAACGAACAACTACATGCTTCTTCATTTCTACAAGGGCATAATGCTGAATATGTAGAAAAGCTTTATGCACAATATGTAAAAAATCCTAGTTCAGTTGACTCATCTTGGCAGGATTTCTTTTCAGAATTAGCCGATGATATTTCTGATGTTGTAGCAGAAGCATCTGGGCCCTCATGGTCACGCCCTGATTGGCCACCAGTTCCAAATGATGACTTAACCTCAGCACTTGATGGTCAATGGGCTGAAGATCCAAACATTGCAGGAGAGAAAATTCAACAAAATGCATTAGAAAATGGAAAATCATTTTCAAATTCTGACATTCAGCAAGCGGTTCTCGATAGTATGAGAGCCTTAATGATCATTCGTGCTTATCGTATCAGGGGACATTTAATTGCTAATCTAGATCCATTAAGTTTGCGTACAAAAGATCCTCATCCAGAGTTAGATCCCAGATTTTATGGATTTAATGAAATTGATATGGACCGCCCTATTTATTTGGACAATGTGTTAGGTCTTGAATCTGCTACAATGCGTCAGATAGTTGATAAATTACTTGCCACTTATTGCGGTACATTTGCATTACAATACATGCACCTTTCTAATCCAGATGAAGCCACATGGTTAAAAGAGAGAATAGAGTCTTGGGATAGAGAGCGTTTTTTCACAAAAGAGGGCAGAAAAGCAATATTAAATAAAATGGTTGAAGCTGAAGGTTTTGAAAAGTTTTGTCATGTTAAATACTCAGGAACAAAACGCTTTGGTCTTGATGGAGCTGAATCTTTAATTCCAGCAATGGAACAAATTATCAAAAAAGGTGGCGCATTAGGTATTAAAGATATCATTGTTGGAATGCCACATCGTGGTCGTTTAAATGTTTTAGTCAATGTCATGTCAAAACCATATCGTGCTATATTTAACGAATTCTTAGGTGGATCATACAAGCCTGACGATGTTGAAGGTTCCGGAGATGTAAAATATCATCTTGGCGCTTCATCTGATCGAGAATTTGATGGAAATTCAGTTCACCTTTCGCTCACTGCGAACCCTTCACATTTAGAGGCTGTTAATCCTGTAGTTCTTGGCAAAGCTAGAGCCAAAGGAGATCAACATGGCCGAGACCGTGGAGCAGTAATGCCTGTACTACTTCACGGTGATGCAGCTTTTTCTGGTCAAGGTGTAATAGCGGAATGCTTTGGCTTATCAGGACTGAAAGGTCATATAACTGGGGGAACTATGCATATTGTTGTAAACAACCAGATAGGTTTTACAACTTCACCACATGATAGTCGTTCATCACCCTACCCAACAGATATTTCATTGATGGTCGAAGCACCAATTTTCCATGTTAATGGTGACGATCCAGAGGCTGTGGTACACGCTGCAAAAGTTGCAACAGAATTTAGGCAAAAATTTCGCAAAGATGTTGTACTAGATATATTTTGCTACCGAAGATTTGGGCATAATGAAGGTGATGAGCCTATGTTTACTCAACCTCAAATGTATAAAAAAATTAAAACTCACAAAACATCATTATCAATATACACAGAACGTCTCGTTAAAGATGGTTTAATTCCTGAAGGTGAAATCGAGGATATGAAGGCGGCATTCCAAATGCGCTTGAATGAAGAATTTGAGGCGGGGAAAGTATATAAACCTAATAAAGCTGACTGGTTGGATGGACGATGGAAACATTTACAATCTAAAGACCCTGAGTATCAACGTGGTAAAACAGCAATTACGAAAAAACGTTTTAATGAAATTGGATCAGCCCTAACTCGCTTACCAAATAGTTGGAACACACACAGGACAATCTCAAGAATTCTAGATGCAAAATCAAAAATGATTTCATCTGGAGAAAATATTGATTGGTCAACTGGTGAAGCTTTGGCCTTCGGTTCACTACAGATTGAAGGATTCCCAATTCGTTTGTCTGGACAAGACTGCACACGTGGAACATTCAGCCATCGACACTCAGGCATTTTAGATCAAAATACAGGTGAAAAATTCTATCCATTAAATAATATACGCAGTGATCAAGAAGGAAGTTATGAAGTCATTGACAGCATGCTCTCAGAATATGCTGTATTAGGATATGAATACGGATATTCCCTAGCAGAACCTAATACACTAACACTTTGGGAAGCACAATTTGGTGACTTTGCAAATGGCGCTCAAATTATGTTTGATCAATTTATTGGTACTGGTGAGTCAAAATGGTTACGAATGTCAGGCTTAGTTATGTTGCTTCCTCATGGTATGGAGGGTCAGGGTCCAGAGCACTCATCTGCACGCCCTGAACGATTCTTGCAAAATTGCGCAGAAGACAATTGGGTGATTGCAAACGTGACGACACCTGCAAATTACTTTCATATTTTACGGCGCCAAATGCATCGTACATACAGAAAACCACTTGTATTAATGACTCCTAAATCTCTTTTACGACACAAACATGCAGTTTCAAAAATTAACGATTTTGTAGGAAAATCTAGTTTTCACCGCGTATTATGGGATGATGCAGAAGAAGGAAATTCAAAAACTAAACTACAAGCAGACAAAAATATAAAACGTGTAGTGATTAGTTCAGGCAAAGTTTATTATGACCTTTTATCTGAACGTGACGATCGCAATATTAATGACATATATTTAATGAGGCTGGAACAGCTATATCCAGTGGCAAATATTGCATTACAAAAAGAATTAAAACGTTTTAAAAATGCTGAAATAATATGGTGCCAAGAAGAACCCCAGAACCAAGGTGCGTGGTCATTTATTAACCCACATATTGAGCACAACCTTATAGAAATAGGGTCAAAACAAACTAGGCCAAAATATATTGGCCGCAAAGCTGCTGCAGCACCTGCGACTGGATTAGCCAGCACTCACAAAAAAGAACAAATGACGCTGATTGATCAAGCGTTAACATTGAAAGGATAATTCGATGACTGAAGTACGCGTACCGACATTAGGTGAAAGTGTGACAGAGGCGACACTAGCCACTTGGTTTAAAAAAGCTGGGGATCTGGTAGTTCAAGACGAAATGATATGTGAACTAGAGACAGACAAAGTCACTGTTGAAGTTGCAGCTCCTGTAAGTGGCACGCTTTCAGAGATCGTAGCTGGTGAAGGCGTAACCGTAGGTGTTGACGCTCTCCTTGCACAAATTTCAGAAGGGGCAACTTCTAATGCAGAAACTAAAAAAGCACCTGTTGAACAAAATGTAAAAGCTCCTTCTTTAGAAGAAAAAAGTGGCGTCAAAAATGCACCATCCGCTGAAAAATTGATGGAAGAGAATAATATTACAAATGTTTCTGGCACTGGAAGAGATGGCAGAATAATGAAGGGTGATGTTTTAAATGCAATCGCCAACCCTATTCCTTCACAAAACATTGGCGCTCCAGCTAAGCCTCGCAAAGATGATCCACGTGAAGAGCGCGTGACCATGACACGCTTGCGCCAAACCATTGCTCGCAGGTTAAAAGAAAGTCAAAATACTGCCGCCATGTTAACCACATATAATGAAGTTGATATGTCCGCGGTGATGGACCTCAGATCAGAATATAAAGATATGTTTTTGAAAAAACATGGTGTGAAGCTTGGCTTTATGTCATTTTTTACAAAAGCATGTTGTCACGCCCTTAACGAAATTCCTGATGTAAACTCAGAAATTGATGGGAATGATGTAGTATATAAAAATTATGTAAATATGGGGATCGCTGCTGGCACACCAACTGGGCTTGTTGTTCCCGTAATTAATGATGTTGATCAAATGTCTTTTGCAGATATTGAAAAATCAATCGCGGAAAAAGGGGCAAGGGCAAGAAGTGGAAAGTTATCTATGGCAGAAATGCAGGGTGGTACATTCACAATATCAAATGGAGGTGTTTATGGTTCCCTGATGTCCTCTCCAATTCTTAATCCACCTCAGTCAGGCATATTAGGTATGCATACTATTCAAAAACGACCAATAGTAATCAACGATGAGATCGTTATAAGGCCAATGATGTATTTAGCATTATCATATGATCATCGTGTCGTAGACGGTAAAGGTGCAGTTACTTTCCTAGTTCGCGTGAAAGAAGCGTTAGAAGATCCGCGCAGATTATTGATGGATCTTTAAATAAGTGACGATATTCAAATAAATAATGTTAAATAACTCAAAGTTGTATTCAAAATGCGAAAGGTTAACCCTCAATGACAAACTATGATGTAATAGTGATTGGTAGTGGACCAGGAGGCTATGTTAGCGCCATTCGATGCGCGCAATTAGGCCTTAAAACTGCAATTGTAGAGGGTAGAGATACTTTAGGAGGAACATGTTTGAACGTGGGTTGCATTCCTTCAAAGGCTCTCTTGCACGCTTCTCATTCATATCATGAAGCTACTCATAATTTTGATAAAATGGGATTAATTATAAATAATCCAAAAATTGATTTTGATAAAATGCAAAATTACAAAAATGATGTAATATCTCAAAATACAAAAGGCATTGAATTCTTATTAAAGAAAAATAAAATTGATTGGCTCAAAGGATGGGCTAAGATAGTCAACAAAAATCAAGTAACTGTTGGTGAAAACACCTACGATACAAAAAATATTGTAATTGCAAGTGGATCAGAGCCTTCTACTATTCCTAATGTGGAAATTGATGAAAATCGCATTGTTAATTCAACTGGTGCTTTATCATTGTCAAAAATACCAAAATCTATGATTGTAATAGGTGCAGGTGTAATCGGGCTTGAAATGGGAAGCATTTATTCCCGACTAGGCACAGACGTTACCGTAATTGAATATATGGACCATATTACTCCTGGAATGGATTTAGAAATTTCAAAGAATTTTCAAAGAACACTGAAAAAACAAGGTTTGAAATTCATAATGGGTGCAGCAGTTAAATCAGCTAACAGCACTAAAACCAAAGCAAATGTTATTTATAAAAAAGCTGATGCAGAAATAAAAATAGAAGCTGAAATAGTATTAGTTTCAACTGGGCGTAAGCCATTTACTAATGGGTTAAACTTTCTAGAAATTGGTGGTGAATTGACAGAAAGAGGTCAGATTAAGACGAATAATAAATGGCAGACATCTGTTGAAGGTATTTATGCAATCGGTGATGCAATTGCTGGCCCTATGTTAGCACACAAAGCCGAAGACGAAGGCATGGCAGTAGCTGAAGTAATTGCTGGCAAGCATGGTCATGTAAATTATGACGTAATTCCTGGAGTAATTTACACAACACCAGAAGTTGCCAATGTTGGTAAAACTGAAGAAGAGTTAAAAGACGCTGGAATAGATTACAAAGTTGGAAAATTTAGCTTTATGGGCAACGGTAGAGCAAAAGCAGTTTTTCAGGGTGAAGGTTTTGTTAAATTATTAGCAGATGCTAATACAGATCGTATACTGGGCTGTCATTTAATTGGTCCTGCCGCAGGTGACTTAATACATGAAATCTGTGTTGCAATGGAATTTGGTGCCTCAGCTCAAGATATAGCAATGACATGCCATGCACATCCAACATTTTCAGAAGCTATGCGAGAGGCCGCTCTTGCCTGTGGAGATGGTGCAATTCATGCTTAAATATAAGCTAGTGTTATCTAATGTATATCGGTCTAATCATTTGTGAGCATTCTTAACCCTTGAGTTACATCTGCCCTGATTGCTAGTTTTAAACTGGGTTCATCACCTACCTTTAATGCGGCAATAGCCAAACGATGGTTATGAGATGCTTCTCGCCTTTGTAGCTGTGAATATAGAGAGCGCATTGTAGGACCTAATTGTAACCATACGGTTTCAACTAAAGCTAACATTGCAGGGGCTTGAGCGCGCAAATACAATGTTCGATGAAATTCTAGATTGCGCTTTATGTAATTAACAGCATCATCTTTAACAATTGCTTGATCAATCAAGCTATTAATATTGCTAAGTCTTTCCAACAAGTTTAAGTGAGCTCGAGGTAATGCTCGAGAAGCAAGCTCAGGTTCTAAGAGAGCGCGAATTGAAGCTAACTCTTCAATCCGTTCGTTTGATAGCTCAGGAGTTGCAACTCTTCCAGTAGACGAAATACTTAATGCTCCTTCAGCACTTAAACGACGAACTGCTTCTCTTGCAGGCGTCATAGATACACCGAAATTTGATGCTAATCCACGAATAGTGACTGATTGGCCTGGCTCTAGCTCTCCATGCATAATAGACACTCTGAGAGCTCTATAAACAGCTTCGTGACTAGCTAGTGATAGATCAAGTTCATTCATACTTCATGTGATCACAAATCTAACAAAGTTTAAAGCTTATATTGGTGTAATAAATTACCATTTAGTTTCAACCATGATCTATCTGTTTTATAAGTTGGAACAACGCTTTCAACTAATTTCCAATAATTAGGCGAATGATTCATCTCTATTAAATGACAGACTTCATGAGCTGCAACATAATTTTGCACTTCACGAGGAGCCATCATTAATCGCCAAGAATACATTAAACTACCATTAGTAGTGCAAGACCCCCAGCGCGTAGTTGTATCTCGTAATGTAATAGATTTAATTTTACACCCTAATAACTTTGCAAAATAATCTGAAGAGGTCATCAATCTTTCACGAGCTAAAGTTTTATAAAAAGCTCTTAATTTTCCAGATAACTCATCTTCACTTCCTGAAACAAATAACTCACCATTTATAACACTTACAGCTTTGTCACTTCCATGTTGAATAAGAATTTTTTTTCCATCCAATAATATATGCTGTCCATAATGCACGATAATTGGCTTTAATTGCTGAGCCAAATTTTTTCGCATCCATCCCTCTTGGCTTTGAGCAAATTCTCTTGCTTCTCTAAGGTTTGACCATCTTGGCAAAGTTAAACTAACTTTATTATCTTTATTCGAAATTCGAAGTGAATATCTCTTAGCTTGCGAATTTTTTCGCAAATATATTTCAATGGGTGGGTTACCAATTATAAAAAAATCACTCATTTTTTTATAATATTCACTCAATTTAGCAATGCAATGCCAATTAGTTCTCTTTTTTTAATATAGACCTTTGACAAGCTTGTCCTGATGTGGCAATTCGCCAACAGAATTTCGAAAATTTTTTGAGAGGGGACATCCTATGCCCAAAGAAGAATGGGGCGTAAAACGTCTTTGCCCTG
>TARA_B110000008_G_scaffold272318_1_pt1 | contig 15285 bp, 8 predicted proteins | sample TARA_B110000008 | Tara Oceans TARA_B110000008 (sample SAMEA4396496) | marine metagenome | biome: Westerlies Biome; feature: [DCM] deep chlorophyll maximum layer (ENVO:01000326); material: water (ENVO:00002006), including particulate matter (ENVO:01000060) such as... | depth 40 m
GGTAATTTTCAATGGGAAAATGGGATTAAAGATACTAGAGTGATGTTTTATCCTAACAACAAGGGAAGATTTTTTATCACTTGGGTTCCTAACTCTATAATACAAAATAGAAGAATTGATAAAAACGGTATAAAATACCCAGGTAATGAACACATGGGTGCTTTTGGTTGTGATCCATATGATATATCAGGTACAGTAGATAAAAGAGGATCTAACGGTTCGTTACACGGACTAACTAAATTTAGTATGGAAGAAGCTCCTGCTAATCATTTTTTCTTAGAATATATAGCAAGACCACAAACTGCAGAGATGTTTTTTGAAGATGTTTTAATGGCTTGTGTTTTTTATGGCATGCCAATATTAGTAGAAAATAATAAACCTAGACTTTTATATCATTTTAAAAGAAGAGGTTATAGAGGTTTTGCAATGAACAGACCTGACAAAATATGGAACAAATTGTCAGTAACAGAAAAAGAAATAGGTGGAATACCTAACTCAAGTGAAGATATTAAACAAGCTCACGCTGCGGCTATAGAATCATACGTGGAAACTATGATTGGATTTAATGGTGATTCTTATGGAGATTTATATTTTCAAAGAACACTAGAAGATTGGGCCAGGTTTAATATAAATAATAGAACATCACATGATGCTTCTATTAGTTCCGGTTTAGCTTTAATGGCTTGCAATAAAAATAGATACGCGCCTGTTAGTAGAAAGAAAAGAGAACCTATAGAATTAGGTATAAAAAAATATAATAACAGCGGTATAGTTTCAAAAATAATTAAATAAATGAATATTACAACAAACTATTCTAGTACTTTTCCTAGTCAGACAGTGCCTGACGCAGAAAAAGCTACTACCGAGTATGGTAGGAAAGTTGCTCAAGCTATTGAAACAGAATGGTGGAGACAAGGCGGTAATGGTACTCGTTTTGCTTTATCATATAACTTGTTTCATCAAAGAAGATTATATGCGAAAGGTGAACAACCGGTTCAAAAATATAAAGATGAATTATCTATTAATGGTGATTTATCATATCTTAATTTAGACTGGAAGCCAGTTCCTATAATAGCTAAATTTGTAGATATTGTTGTAAATGGTTTATCAAATAAAGATTATGAAATAAAAGCTTTTGCTCAAGATCCAGTGGCGTTAAAAAAACGAACTGATTATGCAACTGCTATATTACAAGATATGGCTGCTAAACCTTATCTTGATAATCTACAGCAAACACTAGGTATAAATGAATATCAAACTGACCAAGCTAAGCTACCTGAGTCTAAAGAAGAGTTAGACTTACATATGCAACTTAGTTATAAACAGTCTATAGAAATTGCTGAAGAAGAAGTTATAAACAACGAATTAAGTAAGAATAGATTTGATAATATTAAAAGAAGATTTAATCAAGATCTAGTTGTTTTAGGTATTGGAGCTGTAAAAGCAGGTTGGAATAAATCAAATGGTATAACTTTAGATTATGTTGATCCTGCTTATTTAATATATTCTTATACAGAAGATCCAAACTTTGAAGATATATACTACGTAGGAGAAGTTAAAGCAATGACTATTCCAGAAATTGCTAAAAAATTTCCAGGATTAACTGAACCAGAGCTAGAGAAAATACAACAAACTCAAGGGTATAGTTCACAAGCTATGTATGGTTGGCAAACTTATGACCCTAATACAGTGCAAGTATTGTTTTTTGAATATAAAACTTACAACACACAGGTGTTTAAAATAAAACAAACCGATCAAGGTTTAGAAAAAGCGTTAGTAAAAGATGATACTTTTAATCCTCCAGAAAATGATAACTTTGAAACAGTTTCTAGAAAAATTGAGGTTTTATATCAAGGCGCTAAAATAGTAGGTAACAATCAACTTATAGATTGGAGATTATCTGAAAACATGAGTAGGCCTTATGCTGATACTACTAAGGTAGAAATGAGTTATACAATATGCGCTCCAAGAACATACAAAGGAAGAATAGAAAGTTTAGTAAGTAGAATTACTGGGTTTGCGGATATGATACAAATAACGCATTTAAAGTTACAACAAGTTATAGCTAGAATGGTTCCTGATGGAGTGTTTTTAGATATGGACGGATTAGCTGAAGTTGATTTAGGTAATGGTACAAATTATAATCCTGCTGAAGCTTTGAATATGTATTTTCAAACTGGTAGTATAGTTGGTAGATCACTTACGCAAGAAGGAGATATGAACCCTGGTAAAGTTCCAATACAAGAACTACAAACCGGAAGTGGTAGTGCTAAAATACAAAGTCTTATACAAACTTATCAATATTATTTACAAATGATAAGAGATGTAACAGGATTAAATGAAGCAAGAGACGGATCTGTTCCAGATAAAAATACTTTAGTTGGCCTACAAAAAATGGCGGCTAACGCTTCTAATGTAGCTACTAAACATATTTTAACAGCAAGTCTATGGTTAACATTAAGAACATGTGAAAATATTTCTTTAAAAATAGCTGATTCGTTAAACGATCCTTTGACTTTAAATTCTCTTAAAAATTCTATATCTACATACAATGTAGCTACTTTAAGTGAAATACAAAATCTTTCTTTACATGATTTCGGTATATTCTTAGAATTAGAACCTGAGGATGAAGAGCAAGCTATGTTAGAACAAAACATACAAATGTCGTTGCAGCAAGGAGGTATTGATTTAGAAGATGCTATTGATATTAGACAAGTTAAAAATTTGAAGCTTGCTAATCAAATGCTTAAGCAGAAAAGAAAGCAAAAACAAAAAAGAGAACAAGAGATTCAACAAGCTAATATTAAAGCTCAAGCTGATGCTAACGCAGCTGCAAGTGAAAGATCTGCTCAAGCAGAAATGCAAAAGCAACAAGCGCTTACATCTTCGCAGGTACAGTTTGAACAAGCTAAGAATCAAATGGAAATACAGAGATTACAAACCGCTTCACAAATTAGACAACAAGAAATGCAAGTTCAACATCAGTTTGATTTAGAATTAAAGAAAATGGAAGTTGAAGCAATGAAATCTAAAGAAGCTGCGATAGAAGATCGCAAAGATAAAAGAACAAAAATAGAAGGTACTCAACAAAGTAGAATGATTGAACAAAGAAATTCTAACGGATTACCTGTAAATTTTGAACTAGAAAGCCCGGGTCAGTATGCTGGTACCGCGGATATTAATTAATTTTATATTATTATATTATGTCAGAACAAAAAGCGGCCATAGAGGTCAAGCAAGAAGGTGACTTTAAAATAAAGTCTAAACCTAAAAGAAAAACAAAAAACTTAAGTAAAACAGACAATGAGACCGTTAAGGTTGATTTAACAAAACCTGAAGCTCAAGGAGAAGTTATACCTGAAGTTGCAAAAATTGATTTAACAGAAAAACCTAAAGAAGATGCCATTCAAATCGAAGAAACAAAGAGCCTTCCTTTGGATGAATCATCCGGAGATAGCAAAAAGGTGGACGAAGAAATACGGGTCATCAATACAGATGAAGACGAAAAACCAGTCATCGAGTCTATTGAAAAGGATGTTGAAGTAAAAGAAGAACCTGTTAAACAAGAAACAAAAGAATTAAATCTTCCTGAAAATATAGAAAAGCTAGTAGGTTTCATGAATGAAACTGGAGGTACTGTTGAAGATTATGTTAGATTAAATAGAGATTATACTAACATAGATGAAAACGCTTTATTAAAGGAATATTATAAAAATACTAAACCACATTTAAACGACGACGAAGTATCTTTCGTGCTGGAAGACAGTTTTAGTTTTGATGAGGAAGTTGATGAAGAGCGAGACATCAAGAAAAAGAAACTCGCTAAGAAAGAGGCTATTGCAGAAGCTCGTAATTATTTGGATGATTTAAAAAACAAGTATTATGATTCAATAAAAAATCGTACTACAGTTAATGAAACTCAACAAAAGGCTACGGAATTTTTCAATAGGTATAGCGACGAACAAAGAATCGTTGAAGAACAGCATAAAAGATTTCAAGATAATACTAAAAAACTATTTTCCGAAGATTTCAAAGGTTTTGATTTTAAAGTAGGAGATCAAAAGTTTAGGTATAATGTAAAAAATCCAAACGCTGTTGCTGATAAACAGTCAAATATTAATAACTTTGTCAACAACTATGTTGATGATAAAGGTGAAATGGTAGATTCAGCTGGGTATCATAAAGCTATGTATACTGCTATGAATTCTGATCAGCTTGCAACTCATTTTTATGAGCAAGGTAAAGCAGATGGAATAAAACAAGTAGTAAGCGGCTCAAAAAATCCTGATACTAATACGCCGAGGCAAGTTGCCGGTGGGGATGTATTTGTTAAAGGTTTTAAAGTCAAAGCTGTCAGTGGTGCGGATTCGTCAAAACTCAAAATTAAAAAAAGAAGTTTTAACAATTAAAAATTAATAAAAATGGCTTTAACCCCACAATTTGGTACTATTGTACCAAGTCAAAGACAGGAAGTGTTACAGTCTAACTATTTACAGTGGACCGATGCAGGTGCTGCTAACTTTGCGGATTTCGCACAGCAGTATTTACCGGAGATCTACGAACAAGAAGTTGAAAGATATGGGAATAGAACCTTATCTGGATTCTTAAGAATGGTTGGTGCTGAACTTCCAATGACAAGTGACCAAGTAATCTGGTCTGAACAAAATAGATTACATATTGCATATGATGGTTGTACTGTTGCTGGTAACGTAATTAACGTTAACCCAACTGGTGCGGCTGATATTAACAACGTTGTTTCTGCTAGAGCTACCGTAGTAATTATGGATGACTTTGGAGCAGAAGTAAAAGCGTTAGTATCTGTATCTGATCCAGGTGCTGCTACAATTACTGTTGAACCTTACACTGCTGCAACAATTGCAGGAGCTGGTTTAGTTGGTAATGTAAAAGTATTTGTTTACGGTGCTGAATATGGAAAAGGATCAGTTACTCCTAACTTTGTACCAGGAGCTGGTGCTACTTCAACTATTGCAAACGGACAATACATTAGTGTTGACCCTGCATTTACTCAATTCCAAAATAACCCTATTATCATTAGAAACAAATATGTTGTTAATGGTTCTGATATGGCTCAAATTGGTTGGGTAGAAGTTGCTACAGAAGATGGAACAGGAGGATACTTATGGTACTTAAAAGCTGAATCAGAAACTAGACTTAGATTTGAAGACTATTTAGAAATGATGTGCGTTGAATCAGAATTAACTGCTGCAGGTTCTGCGGTTGCTGGTGGTGCTTCAGGAGCTATAGGTTCTCAAGGTTTATTTGCTGCTATCCAAGATAGAGGTAATGTACAATCTGGTTTCTCTACCGCTACAGGTATTGGAGATTTCGACGAGATTCTTAGAAACTTAGACACTCAAGGAGCTATTGAAGAGAACATGCTTTTCTTAAATAGACAAACTGCTTTAGAATTTGATGACATGTTAGCTAACATATCTTCAGGTGCTGCAGGTGGTACTGCTTATGGATTATTTGAAAACTCAGAAGAAATGGCTTTAAACTTAGGTTTCAGCGGTTTCAGAAGAGGTTCATACGACTTTTATAAAACAGACTGGAAATACTTAAACGACGCTTCTACGCGTGGTGGTATGGTTGGTCCTGCTTCTATAGAAGGTGTATTAATACCAGCTGGTACTACAACAGTTTACGATCAAACTTTAGGTACAAACATTAGAAGACCTTTCTTACACGTAAGATATAGAGCTTCTCAAAGTGATGACCGAAGAATGAAGTCTTGGTTAACAGGTTCTGCAGGTGGAGCATATACTTCAGATCTTGATGCTATGGAAGTTAACTTCCTATCAGAAAGATGTTTAGTGACTCAAGCTGCTAACAACTTTGTATTATTCCAAGGAGTATAATACAACAAATGTAATTCTTACCCTCGTTATATTAACGGGGGTAATTATTGCTTTTATAAATTATTTAATTATATTATATTATGTCAAAAATAAAAGAAAAAAAAGAAGTGGTAGTAGAAAAAGCTCCACAAGAAGTAGCAGTAGCTACTAAAAAACCAGTTAAAAAAAATAGCTGGGAAGTAAAACATAGAACTTATTTATTAAGAGGAAACAAAGAGCCACTTACATTTACTATACCAAGTAAACACACAAGAAGACACCCCTTGTTGTGGTTTGATAAAGAAAAAAATACGCAAAGAGAGTTAAGATATGCAACTAATATGAGCACACCATTTGTTGATGAACAACACGGTGAAGTAACTATGGGTCATATTATATTTAGAGACGGTATATTATCTGTTCCTAAAGAAGATATTTGCTTACAACAATTACTTTCTTTATATCACCCTATGCGTGAAAGAAAGTACATTGAACACGTACCTCAGCGTATTGCTCAAGACCAGCTTGCTAATATTGAAGTAGAAATAGAAGCTTTAAACGCGGCTAAAAATATGGATATTGATCATGCAGAAGCAATAGTAAGAGTTGAAATTGGTTCAAAAGTTTCGTCTTTATCATCTAAAGAATTAAGAAGAGATTTATTATTACTGGCTAAGAAAAACCCAGTATTATTTTTATCTCTTGCAAAAGATGATAATGTGCAGTTAAGAAATTTTGGTATCAACGCTGTTGAGCTTGATATTATAAAACTATCAGGTGATCAAAGATCTTTCCACTGGGGAACTAATGATAGGAAATTAATGGCTGTTCCATTTGATGAAAATCCATACTCTGCTTTAGCATCATGGTTTAAAACTGATGAAGGAGTTGAAGTATATAAGTCTATAGAAAAAAGACTATAATAAATATAAGGGGCGGATTCGTCCGCCTCTATATTAAACAATAAAAATATAATGGTAAACGTAAACACTGTATATAAAACCGTGTTGTTAATATTAAATCAACAACAAAGAGGATATATGACACCTGATGAGTTTAATAAAGTAGCTACTCAGGCGCAATTAGATATATTTGAAAACTATTTCGAAAGCTTAAATCAGCAATATCGTACACCACAGAATGACACTGAGTATGCTAACAGAGTAAAAAATATACAACAGAAGTTACAGTTTTTTCAAAGAACTGGAACAACAACTTTTGTAGGACCTTACTTTGATTTAGACTCTACAGACATTTACAGAGTAGGAAGCGTGTTTTATAAAAACGCCGAGCTTACTCAATACTCACAAAGAAACGAGTTAACACAAATACTACTTTCCCCTTTAACTCAACCATCTGAACACTTTCCTATATACTTATATGAAGATGATAAATTATATGTTTATCCAACTACTATAGAGAACGACATAAGTATATCTTATTTAAAAACACCTGCTGATGTTGTTTGGCAATATGGAGTAGGATTAAAAGGTCAATATGAATATCAAGCTCCACCAGCTTCTACAGCTTTTGAACTAGATATATCAGAGCAAACTAATATTATAATGAGAATACTAGCTTACGCTGGTGTTATTATTAATGATCCAACAATAGTACAAGTAGCTGGCCAAGCCATAGCTACTGAAGAACAAAATTCAAAATCATAAAACATGGCACAACCAAATGGTGGTTTAATAACCGAAACAAATCAACAATATTACGCGGGAGCGCAGGGTTTTACAGTGTCAGATCCTTTAGGTCAAGATAAGTTTACGTTTACTTTTAACACTAAATTAGTTTTTGGAGATTATGATCCAGCTAATATAGACTATGCTAAGAATAATTTTAAACTATACAGTAGTCCTAATGGATTAACATATACAGAGTATGTTTTACCTTATGACGTTAAAGATAATGTTGTTGAATTGACTGGTTCGCTAGCACAAGGAGAAACTTTAGTTTGTCAATTAAAAACAACAACTGGTGGTAGCTATGGAAACAAAGATGCTTACGGTGTAACAGTAGAACAAAATTACGGTGGTTATGCTTATATAACAGTTAAAGATATAGTTAACAATTTTATGGTTGCTTATGTAGGTCAAGATAAAATTATACCTAGAGTAGACAGAACAGACGTAATATTTCATACTAAAAGAGGTTTACAAGAGTTTAGCTATGATACATTGAAAAGTGTTAAATCTCAAGAGTTAACAGTACCACATAATTTAAGTTTAGCTTTACCACAAGATTATGTAAACTACGTAAGAATATCAAGAATAGATGCTTTAGGTGTTCAGCATATATTATACCCTACAAACAATTTAACAGATTCTCCTTATGAAATGCCTTTACAAGATAACATAGGCCAACCTACACAGGATAATTTTGGAGAAAATACAGAAGGAACATCTATTACAGAGGAAAGATGGAAAAAAGCTAATACAAATTTAATAAGTCAAAACTTTAATAACACATTATTTAATGAAGGAGCTGATTGGTGGGGTTATGATTGGGGTTATGGAGGATTTTGGTATTATAACTACGGTCAACTATATGGTATGGAACCACAATATGCTCAGTCAAACGGTTGGTTTAACATGAACGAGCGTGAAGGTAAAATATCTTTTTCAAGTAATTTAAAAGGACAGTTAGTTATTATAGAGTATATATCAGATGGACTAGCTTATGATTTAGATAGTAGAATACCTAAACTAGCTGAAGAAGCTATGTATCAGCACATTTTATATTCTATTCTTTCTACTAGAACTAGCACTGTTGCTATTGCTCCACAGTATAAAAAACAAAGATATGCCGCGTTACGTAATGCAAAAATTAGATTATCTAATATTAAGTTAGATGAAATAGCTCAAGTTATGCGTGGTAAAGCTAAATGGATAAAACGTTAATAAATGGCAGAAGTTAAAAACACCTTTCTAAAAGGCAGAATGAATCGAGATATCGATGCCCGTATTTTACCGGAAGGTGAATACAGAGAAGCTATTAATTTATTAATTAGTAGATCAAAAGGTGCTACAGTAGGTGAATTTGAAAATATTTTAGGTACGGCTCCAGTTGGAAAAAGTTTATCCCAGATTGTAGGGTTAAGCATTGTAGGTGTTCATGTAGATGAAATAACTAACACTGTTTATGTTTTTGCTACTAACTTTACTAATATAGATCCTACAATAAGAACAACTAATCAAAACACGTGTTTAATAGCTTCTTATAATCTAACCGCTTCAAGTGGTCCTCAAATATTAGTAGAAGGTTTCTTTTTAAATTTTAATAAAAGCTTTCCTATAAATCAAACTAATCTTGTTGATACACTTTTATTTTTTACTGATAATTTAAATCAACCGCGTAGAATAGATGTAAGTTTAGCTTCTAATAATAGTAGTTTTTATACTGAAGAACAGCAAATATCTGTAGCTCAGTATTATCCTTACGATCCTATAATACCATTGGAAAGACAAACTGTAACTACAGCAGCGGGTGGAACTTCAACGTTAATTGAAATAACTGTTGGTAATGACAATATTAAAGTAGGTGACATAGTAACACCTAATGACAAAACAGAAATAAGTAATTTTCCTATTGAAAATGTACTACCACCTGTGAGAGTTACTAAAGTAAATAGTAACACACAGTTTGAGGTAAGTCCAGCTATAATACCAGGTGCGTTAGCAGCAGGTGTTTTAATTGATTTTAGTAGAACTTCTATGGAAAATAGATCTGAACAATATGTATCTAATTTTTCTATACAAACATGGGGTGGAAATAATAGTGTACCTTTTACACCAGCACCACCTTTAGCTAATGCAGCTAGATTTGATGAATGGGTTTTTGGTGGTTTTCCTAGAAACGGAGATTTAATTAAAAATCTAACAACCCCTGGTAACTCACCAGCTAGTTTAAGGATAAAAAAATCTGGTTTTAAAGTAATTGGACAAGGAGCTAACAATCAATTTTATTTTGAATTTGATCAACCACATGGTTTTACAAATGGAGATCAAATAGCTTTTGGTGCTAACCCTGATTATGATAGTAATTTTGATGGTGATACTAATTATTTAAACGATAGATTTGTAAGATTTAGTTACAGATTTAGATTTGTAAATAATGAATATTCTTTAATAGCACCATTTTCACAAATAATGTTTATACCTAAACAACAAGGTCAATTTGGATTAGGACAAATGAATACTCCTATAGAGGCAGGTAGTATTAAAAACAATTATTATCAAGATGAAAACGATGCTTATACGAGTACAGTTTTAGAGTGGTTTGAAAACAACATTGATAGTATAGCTTTAAATATACCTTTACCTGAGTGTAATAGTGCAAAAGCTACAGCTGTAAATGATTTAATTTCTAAATTTAAAATAAGTGAGATAGATGTATTATACAAAGAATCAAACGCTCAATCTATAAAAGTATTAGACACTATAGATGTTTCAGCTATTCAAACAACTCAGTTAAATTCAATTGCTTATGACGATGATATACAAGGTTTAGTAGAAAAGATTTTTTATGATTACCAATATACATCTAATAAACCTTATAAAACTCTACCTGAAAATCAAATAGTAAGAGTTTATGATAAAGTCCCGGTAAAAGCTTTAAGTCAAGAATTAATATCTAATAGACTTGTATACGGTAATTATGTACAAGGTATGACGCCTCCTGAAGCTATTGAATACACTGCTAACTGGAGTGAAAGAACATATCAATCATCTGATTATGCTACAGAATATCCTTTTTCTAACATAAAACAAAATAGAACCTATCAAGTTGGTTTTGTTTTAGCTGATTACTACGGAAGACAGTCTGATGTAATTTTGTCTTCATTAGATTCTGCTAATGAATTTGAAGGATCTACCGTCTACGTACCTTATAGAACAGAAGGAGACGCTATTGATGCACCAGTAATAGATTGGATAGGAAGAAATTTAAACTTAAGTATTAGCGAGCAAATAGGTAACGAGAATAATCCATCGCAAGGAAAACCAGGTTTGTATAGAAAAAACGCGTGGGTAAAAGCAACTAATTTAAATGATCCAGGTGAAGGATTTATAGCTGGTAAAACTTATAAAGCTATAGGTGGTTCAGGAGAAGGATTAACAGTAAGAGTTACAGTTGTAACAGGTGCGCCTCCTGAAATAGAAGAGTATATAATAGCTACGGCTGGTTATGGATATGTAGTAGGTGATGTTGTTACATTGACAGGTACTGTTTCTGATGCTTCTATAGAAATAACAGAAGTAGGTGAAGCTAACCCATTAGGTTGGTATACGTATAAGGTTGTTGTAAAACAACAACAACAAGAATACTATAATGTGTTTTTACCCGGATTTGTAAATGGTTTACCTATACAAGATCAGGTTTGGGACGGTGTTTCTTATCAATCTCTTAGTGGAGCAACTGCTAATCCATCTGTAGAACCAATAGACACTCAAAGAGGAAAAATAGCATTTGCAACATTATTAAGTGAAAACGTAAATAAAATACCAAGAAGTTTAAACGAAGTAGGAGCAACTGATAGAGAATTTAACAGTGATGAAATACTTTTTACAAGAGTTAATAACCCAAATGCTACAGAACAAACAGTTACTGGTGTAAGAAACTTACAGTATTATCCAAAACAAATACAACAAAACGTATTAAATATTGGTACAGCTAGAGAAACTGAATTAGCCGCTATTCCTTTTCAAGAATTTCAAATGGATTCTGTTTTTACAGTAAATAATTATACTACAAACCAGTATGTTCCTTGTGTTAATAACAGCGGTGGTGTTGGTGCTGCAAAAGGATTTAAAGGAGAGTATGGTTTAACAACTGAAGAAGCTTTTAACTGTAAGTTAGACGGTACTGATGTTTTAGGTACAATTAAAAAAGTCCCAACAGGTTCATTACCATGGGGTGATGTTGCAAACAAGCAATCTTTTTATGAAGCTGATCAAAATCCTTTTATAATGAAGATAGGTCAGGTTAATAATTTTGAAAATCCTATTGGCGCTATTGTTTGTGGAGAACCTTTAGTAGCTGCTCCAAATCCTATACCACACGATACTAATTATGCTGATGGTGTTAGAACAATGCAGCCTATATTATCTATAGTAGAAACCAAACCTGTATTCTCTTTATTAGATATATTTTGGGAATCAACATTAAGCGGAAACTTAGAAATATTAAATAGTTCTATATCTTCTAATTATGATGGCGTTATTGGAGCTTCTATTACTAACCAAACCTTTGAAGAACAAGACGCAACAAACTTTTTAATTGGAGCACCATTTAATTTTATAAACGGAAGTGGAGCTCAAGCTACATTAACAGATGTGACTATATCTGGTTTATATAACTTAGCTGATCCTAACACTCCTTTAACACCTATAAGTGATTATTTTGAAGCGATTGTTACTCTTAACACTACTCAGATAGAAACAAAAAAAGATTATTGGTTTAGAGAAAGATCTAAAACTCCAGGAGATGATATATATGTTTTATCACTTACAGTAGATTCTACTAGTGGTGGAGATTCATTTACAGATACCTTAACAGATGCTTTAACTATAACTTTGGAAAATAATTTTCCGGAAATATACTCAGATAGCTTATATACTAATCAAATAGATAATGAAGGTGGTACTGGTAGCGATACAATAACACCAAACCCACAAATAGTACCTAGTGATATTGTAACTCTTTATGGTTTAAATGGTTCGGTAGATACTAATAATTATCAAAATCAATTGTTATGGGAAATTACTCAAGTTTTTTCTCCTACAGCAGGTGTTGGTTCTATTTCAGACTTTGAATTAATAACAGGTCCTGTAGATGGATCTGTTATATTAAGAAATGTAGTTAATACAGTACCGGAAACACCTTACTCTATTACTATAAAATTAAAAGACGCGGACGAAGGTGATGGGTTTTTAGAAGTGCAAACTATTATTAATGTTACTTTTGGTACTCAACCAGCTCCTAAGTCAATAGCAACAGGCGCGGGTATATATACACCTAACACTTTTCCAAACAGATATTTAAGCACAAGTGATTACCCTGCTTTCTCTGCATCACCTGCAAATGCTAGGTGTGGAGAGTTTGCATTTACAAATCAATCTTCATCTTTACTTCCTTACTCTTGTGATGGTTACAATGCTTCTACTCCTAGTGGATGTAGTAGTACAGATTATTATTGCTGGAATTTAGCAAATAAGTTTGATAATGAAACTCCACCAACCGGTTGTTCCGCGGTTGAAAAAGGTAGAGGTGATTTATTTCAAGGCACAGCTCAATTTACTGTTTATTTTCAAAAAGTATTGTCAAGTGGAGTAGAAGATGGCGTAGGAACATTTAATATACAACATAGAGCAAACGCTAGTTCTTCTTGGACAAATATAGATAGTGTAGCTGTAACTAAAAATCCAGACCCTGCTTTAGATACAACTTGGTCAGCTACACAAAGTCAACAATTAGTTACTGGATCTGGCTCAGACTCTATTGGAGATCAGTATGGTTTTAGATATAAATTCGATCAATTAGGTGAATATAGAATATTATGTAAGATAGGTGGACCTCGTGGTCGAGACTGGGGTTGGTATATAACTTACAGTGACGGTACATATAATGGAACAGCAGGAGCTCCTTGTACACCTTAATTTGTTAAAAAACAAGTAATTATAAACTAGATGGCAATAAGTATAAACGTAAATTATTTTAATTCCTTTTATTTAAAGAGGCTTTATGGCACAGGTGATGTTACTGTTAACGCAAATCCACCTGCCCCAGGTAATATACCTTATGCTTATGAACAAGGTGAGACTGCTGGAGACAGTGATAGGTGGGATAATCCTATATTAGGTAATACAACTTATGATTGGTGTATTGAAGAGTCTAGAATAAGAGCTGGTTATAACAATACTACGGTAGACTTTGGAGTTAAAGCTTATATAGTGGAAGATAATCCTAACCAACAATCTCTTTCTAATACTTTGATTTATTCAGGTATATTTAATGCTAGAACAGGTGTTAATAATACTAATCAATTTAGTGTAGGTGAAGAAATAACTAGAGGGGTTGATCCAATAGGTGGAACTATACAAAGACTATACGCGGAGGACACAAACTTAATAGTGTTTCAACAAAGAAAAGTTAATGTAGCATTGATAGATAAAGACGCTATATTTACAGCAGAAGGATTAGGAATAAGCACTAGTGGTAAGCAAGTTATAGGTCAAATTACTCCTGTAGCAGGTAACTGGGGTATAGGAAATAACCCTGAATCTTTTGCTACTTATGGTTTTACTAAATATTTTGTAGATAAAGAACAAAATGCTGTTTTAAAAATGGCAGGAACTAGCATACAAGAAATATCTTTAGCTGGTATGACTAATTTCTTTAGAGATGAGTTTGCTAAAATGGGTAGTACAGGTGCTATTATAGGTGGGTATGATATATATAATCAAAACTATATTTTATCTTTACAACCACAAGGAAGATTTAATAATAATCAAGATTATAGAACATTAGCTTGGGACGAAAGAACTAAAGGTTGGACTACTTTCTTTACTTATCAACCAGATCAGATGTTTAGTTCTATTGGAAAATTTTATTCATGTAAGAAAGCTGACGTGTTTGAACATTACGCTTCTGATAATAGAAATGAATTTTACGGGGTATCAGCTCCTTCAACTATACAATTTGTATTTAACCCTCAGTTTAACAATATTAAAACTTTTAAAACAATAAACTATGAAGGTAGTAATGGTTGGGAAGTTTCTAGTGTAGTATCAGATCAAACAGGCGAAGTAGAATTTCCTACTCTTTCAGGTTTTTATCAAACATATGAAGATGTAGCAACTGGTAATGTAAGATTATTAGATGGATCAGCTAGTGCAGTAAATCAAAACTTTATATATAGTTACGATGAAGGTTTATATACTGAAGATAACATAGAATATAGAGCAGGTTTTTATAGAAAACAAAATAAATACTATGCTGTAATACCAAATAATACAGTCGATCCTTTACCTGGAGAAGTTATATGGGGAAATCAAACAATGGGTATAAAAGGATATTATACAACAATAACAATGAGTACAGATAGTACCACAGATCCTGGCGGACCAAAAACATTATTTGCCGCTAGTAGTGAATTTATAAATAAATAATTATGGCATTAGGAATAGCATTAGGAGTAGCAAGCAGTGTTGTAGGAGGAATACTAGGAGGAAGCAGAGCTAAAAGAGCTCAAGCACAAGCGCAACGTGACGCTAGAAGATTAAACGCAAGGTTAGAAAGCTTAGAAGCTAATAGACAACCTATTATTAACCCGTTTGAAAGCATTACTGATTTATCATCAATGGCTACTGATTTTTCTTCTCAAATGAGTAATCCTTACGCTAATCTATCTGTAGCAACTCAA
>TARA_B110000008_G_scaffold273726_1_pt1 | contig 15123 bp, 13 predicted proteins | sample TARA_B110000008 | Tara Oceans TARA_B110000008 (sample SAMEA4396496) | marine metagenome | biome: Westerlies Biome; feature: [DCM] deep chlorophyll maximum layer (ENVO:01000326); material: water (ENVO:00002006), including particulate matter (ENVO:01000060) such as... | depth 40 m
TTGTGAAAGAGGCCTTAGGATTTGATTGTCGAATTATATTATAGGTATTTACAAGATGGTCAATGCCAAGAAGTAAGAAGTCCATTTGCTTCATAAAAAAAACTGAAGAGACATTATTCAACATTAATCCAAAGCCAGCACCAACAAGTAAATTTTCACTATTTTGTGTGTTAATAATAAGGCCCTTTTTAACAGATAGGCCACGAGTTAAACCACTTAGTGATGAGCCTGCATCTATATTTTGCCCATAGATGACAATATCAGATTGTGTGGATAACTGCTCTTTAATTAAAGAGTTCAAATATTGTACATATTTCATGAAATCTCAGTCAATAATTGCTCTTGTAAATCAATCGCAATCTCTTTAAGACACTCCCAAGGGTGATATTTGGTTAAAACATATAATGGATCTTCATTAGAAGATTTAATAACTGGATACTCCTCTACCTTTAATTCTGGTGCTGGCCCAGCATGATAGTTAATAAATTTTCCATCTGGAAAGTCTTGATTTTTTAAATACCAAAAACCAAAAGTAGTTAACTTCACTTCAATTAAAACTGGCGATTCACCCAACAAAGCATTAGAACGAAGTAATTCAATTTGATTTGCATACTCAAAAGGATCGTTTTTTTCAAGAAATGAGTATTCAATTTCAAGGGAGCTAGCTAATTTTTTTAAATCAATATTTGACCTTCTTTCTTCAATTTTAGTACCAAGAGACCATTCATTATTTTCAATAATAATAATACTAGGAAGTTTGTTAGATTTTAAAAAAAGCAGACTTTCATAAAAAGCCCCCTCTTCAATAGCACCATCTCCTGTTACAATGAAAACAACACCATTTGGATTCTTTACCTTATTACCTAATGCAAAACCACTGCCAACAGCCAAATTATTTCCAAGAATACTTGAAGAGTAAATGATATTTTTATCAGGATTAGATAAATTCATAGAGCCAAGACTTCCTCTACAAAGGCCTTCATTTTGAAGGTAATACTCATCAAGCTCCTCTTTTAAAGTCTCAATTCTAGCTAAATTATAGTGAATATTTCTATGTGTTAAAAAAAGACTATCAGTTTCACGCATTACTGAATCTACTGCAACTGCAATTGATTCATGACCCATTGCAAGGTGAATAGGAATAACAAAATCCCCTTTTTTATATCTATTATTTACTATAATTTGGGCTAATCTTAACCATATTATTTTTTTTATAACTTGTAATTCTTTATCGTTCAAAATGATTGAATTCATAATAAATTTGTTTATTGATGAACCATAATATTCAAGTTATGAGAATCATCATAAGTTTAATCGATAAATTACTTGACCCAAAACAAGTCATCATCAATCATATTTTGATTATGAAGAAATTCAATCTGTTGAAGTCTATAAAACTCTCTGGTACTGAAAACTTCTTTAGTAAGGTTTATTTTTTTAAGCTCTTTCAATAAGTTTAAAATACCCTTTTCAACAGTCCAATTACACTCAAAGCCAGGTAATGTTTTCTCAATTTTATCAAATAAAACTTTATATGATCTAGTATCAACTCCATCTTGAATTTTTCGGTCTTTAACTAGCTCACTTTCATTACCAGCCTCACTCATTACTAAAGAGTTTAACTCAGAGCCCTTAACATTAGAATGAATTATATTAGCAATATCAAGAACTTTATAGTTATCTTCATTTTGGCCAACGTTTAGGATTATTAATTCTCCAATGTTAGGATTCCAATCAAGACAACGTTGGAATGATTGACAAGCATCATCGATATGTAAATGAGGCCTCCAAGCTTGGCCATTAGAATTGAGAGTTACTTTGTTAGTGGTTAGAGAAAGACCACATAACATATTAATTACAACATCGAACCTTATCCTTGGTGACATTCCATAAACAGTTCCAAATCTCAAAGCAATAGGCGAAAAGTTTGAATCAGCCATATGTGAAAGCCCTTCTTCAACTTGAAGCTTATTTATCGAGTATGGTGTTTGAGGATTAGTTTCGCTTTCTTCTGATAAAAATTCATCCTTTGCAGCACCATAAACTGAGCAGCTGGATGGATAAAGAAATTGAATTCTTAAATTTTTACACATTGCTGCAATTTTTAAAGCATAGTCTCTCGTTGGATCATAAATTTGTTCAGAGGACATATGCCCAAAAGGATCATTTGAAATACCTGCCAATAATATAACTGAATCAAAGTTTTTAAGATCAGCTTCATCTATTAATCGAGCATCCTTAAAAATAGTATCAACATCATCAATTGGAGTTAATAAGCCATTCTTAAAAAACCCAGTATCAATTGTTGAACAATTGTAACCATGTTGCTTGAGGTAAACGCCTAATCTACTTCCTAAGTAGCCCTGTGAGCCAATTATTAAAACATTTTTTTTCATTTTTTAAAAGATTTAAACTATAAGTATTCAAATTATTGGTTGGTCATAATAGGTAATTCTAGTTCCACCACTATCAAACTTTATGGGTAAAAAATATAGGTCTTTTAAAGCATCAATAACTTTTTGATTGTTTACCTGCTCTACATAAAACAAGAGAAATCCACCACCTCCAGCCCCTAATAATTTACCTCCTGAAGCGCCATTTTCTTTTGCTATTTGATAATATCTCTCTATTTCAATAGAAGAAATATCATCTGTTATCTGACTCTTTATTTTCCAACCCTTATCTAAAATTTTTCCAAAGCTATTTATGTTTCCAATTGAAAAAATTTCTCTTAATGGGTCAACTAAATCTTTTAGCTCCCTTAACTCTTTCATTTTATTTTGAGTCTCTTTTTCTTGAGACTCAAGAATTTTACTTGCATCCCTTTTTGATTTTAAATAAAAGAGTAATAAATTTTCTTCAATATCTTTTTTTGTTGATGGATCATAAAGCACTGGTTCAACTAGAACTGTTTCATCAGGGTTAAAAGTAAATACATTTAAGTTTCCATAAGCAGAAGCAAAATGGTCTTGTTTGCCCATAGACCTTCCAAGCAAATCAACTTCAATATGTGCAGCTTCAGAGGCGAGTACATGCTTGGTAACCATTTCACCTTTAAGTGCATGAAGAGCATGAACTAACCCAACAGCAAATGCACTGGAGGAGCCCAAACCAGTTTGTCCGGGAATGTCTGTAAAAGTTGTAATTTCTATTGGAAAGTCGATTTTAAATAAGTTTAGAGCTTCTCTAACTATTGGATGCTCAATATCCTCTATTCTATCTTTAAACTCAACTTTACTCCAATTTATTCTATATTTATACTCAACAATTCCAATCTGTTTTTTTATAACTACATAAATGTATTTATTTATAGAGGTACTTATTACTTGGCCTGGCTCATTTGAATAGAATGCACGAAGATCGGTACCGCCGCCAGCGAAACTAATTCTGAATGGAGTTCTTGTAATAATCATTAGGAATATTATAGTTCAATAGTGACTCTTTAGAGCTTCAATGCTAGAGCTTAAATTGGAAAAAATATAAGTTGGCATTTCTTCAGTTTTGAGATTATTCAACTCTTGACTATCACCTATAAAAATACTCATACAGCCAGCATTAAAAGCTGCCTGACAGTCCCTTGGATCATCACCAATAAAAAAGGTTTGATCTAGTCGAAATAACCAATCATTTGATGCCTGAAAAAACATTCCAGGTTTTGGCTTTCTGCAACTGCAGCGATCATCCCAATGATGCATGCAAACATAGGTATCTAAAATATTAACACCATGTTTTTCTAATTCTAGAGTCATATTTTGATGAATTTTTGCTAATTCATTTTCATCAATTATTTTTCTTGCAACTCCTGCTTGATTAGTAATTACAATAAACTCAAATCCTTCCTTAGCAAGAATTTTCATAGTATTAATTGTATCTGGAATCCACTTGAAATTTGACCACTTTGCAACATATTCACCGCGCAAGGACTTTTGATTAATAACACCATCACGGTCAATTAAAATAATTTTATTTTTACCAAGATATCTTTCTGTTTTCTTCCAACGTTTCACATCAGAAATACTATGGTAGGTATCTCTATGAATATGTGAGTTGATTTGACCTTGATTGCTCATATTCTTTAGAATCTTAGAAAAATTACAATCCTCATTGTCATAAAATTTAAGCATTTGCTCTGCATCAATAATCATAAACCCTATCTCAACATAATTAAGATTTGAAGATCTTTGATTATCATATTTTTTAACAATACCATCATTATCTATTTGAACGTTTCCTGGATTTTTTTTAGAAACAGTAAATGTTAGTGCTTTATTGTTTTTTTTATGTGATTTAGCAAGTTTTTCAAGCGAAAGTGTTATAAAGTTATCTGAATATAGCAGTAAAAATTGTTTATCAAACAATTCTTTTGCTTTCCAGATTCTTTTCCCTGTATCCCAATCAACTGGTCCTTTTGAATATTCTATTTTCCAGCCCCATTCATCTCCATTTCCAAAGTAATCTTCGATATTATGGCCTAAATATCCAATTAACAAAACAAAGCGATTAATTCCTTGAGAATTTAATTGCGTCAAGAGATACCAAAGAAATGGCTTTCCATTGCAAAGCATCATTGGCTTTGGAGTGTCTTGTGTATATGGTAATAATCTAGTGCCTTTTCCACCACACAATATTACAGCCTGATCAGGCTTATTTATGATTATGTTAGATGGCGCCATGTTCTCTCAATACCCTCTTCTAAAGAAACCTTTGGGGACCATTTTAGGTCTTTCTCACAATTAGTTATATCAGCCCAAAAATTGATTTCTGAATCTAAAGATTGAAAAGATTTCTCTATTTTTTGTGACAGAGTTGATGAATTAAGAATTAATTTTTCAGCATATTTACATACTTCAAGTGCTGAAGTGGAAACACCAGATCCAATATTGAAAATACCAGATTCAAATGGAGTATATGTAGCAATTTTAAAGGCATCAATTACATCATCAATAAAAATATAATCATTTGCATTATAAGGATTTCTCACTTCTAGTACTTTTTCATCAAGCAAACATTTAAATATTGTAGGAATCAACGAGTCTTGTCTTTGACCAGGACCATATACATAAAATAATCTGAGCCAACCTAGGGAAATAGATTTTTCATTTGTAATCATTTCTGCCCATAATCTCAAAGAATGTTTGGCTAAAGTGAAGAAATTCGTTGGAAGTGCAATATCAGAATGCAAACACCTGCCCTGAAAATTACCATATTCCAAACAACTACCTGAAATTAGAATTTTTTTGCAACTTTCAATTTCACTAATGAAAGAAATAAACTTTGTAGACTGGTTTAAGTTATGAAGTGATTTTTTAAGTGAAAAATCTGGAATATCCTGCCAAGCCAAATGAATCAAAACCTCTGGCTTGAAAGAAATAATTTCTTTAATATAATTTTCAACAGAATTTAGATCTGATTTAATCCAAGTGATTGAATTATGTGATTTTACAGGGATTGATCTTGCAATTGCCATAACCTTAAATTCTGAGTCTGCAAGATTATTAGAAAGAGCAAGTCCTATAAAACCCGATGCACCAGTAATTAAAACTCTCAAATCTATTTTCCTAAATAATCAGGGATATTTAAATCTCTGTCTGATATTACTGAAGGTTCACATGGCCAATTTATCGAAAACATTGGATCATTATATCGAATACCCGCATACGTATCTGGATTAAAAGAATCGCCCATATAGTAATGCACAATGGTATTGTCTGCCATCGTTAGAAATGCATTTGCACAACCAGCAGGAACATGAATACTTTCTTTTATATGGGAAGAAATACTCAAAATAACTGACTGATGATATGTTTTAGAATCTCTCCTAAGATCTATAACAACATTAAACAGAGCTCCAGTAACGCAAGATATTATTTTTGATTCTTTACTGGGAGGCTTTTGGAAATGAAAACCCCTCAAGGTATGTTTATTAAAATTTTCAGAGATATTACCTTGTTTCACTTTAAAGTTTATACCTACTTGTTTAAGCTCATCTTCACAATAGCTTCTATGAAAAACTCCTCTATTGTCTTCATGGGTGTTTGGCTTAATTAAATATAACCCTTTAATTTGTTGTTCTATAAATCTCATACAATATGAGGTTGTCCTGGAAGTGGAATAATAAACTTTCCTTTATAGCCCGATTGCCTCAACTCTTGAATAATCTCTTCTTTAAAATTCCATGCTAGTAAAAGAATAATTGTTGAATCTTTAACATATACTAAACCATCTGCATAAGAAACTATGGGTATATCCGATCCTGCGGTAATTAGTCCATGCTTAAGAGGGTTTTTATCTATGACAACAGAAATATGTTCAGACGAGATTCCACAATAATTAAGTAACGTTGAACTCCTGGCTGAGGCGCCATAGGCAACAATTTTTCCATGAGCTTGAAAGTGATCAAGAACAGTTTTTTTTAATTCTTCAGAATGTTTTCTTGCATTTTTTGAAAAATTAAGCCAGTACTTTTTTTTATTGTATTCAATTTCAGCGTTACTTTTTAAGGCACTGGTAAACGAAGAGGTTTTTTCTCTGATTTTTTTTGAAAAATAAACTACCCATGAGCCTCCACTTATTGGACTTGAAGATATATCAAATACATACAAGCCATATTTCTTTAAAAGCTTGTCCATAGATGTGAGAGTGTAATAAAAAAGATGTTCATGATAAATATAATCATAATGCATTTCTTTCAGTAATAGCCCTGCATCATGAAATTCAATAACCCCAATTCCATCATCAGATAGTAGAATTTCTATACCCGAAATAACTGAATGAATCTCCTTAACATGAGGTATTACGTTTCTAGCATAAATCAAACTCGCAGAACTTGTTTCAGTTAGTACTTTATGAGCTAACTCCCTCGAAAAAAAGTCAGCTATAGTTGGAACCCCCTGTTTTGAAGCAATTTCAGCAATATTTGCTGCTGGATCAACACCTAGTACCTTGCATCCTCTTTTTTGAAATTCCTTTAAAAAAGTTCCATCATTACTTGCAATTTCAACAACAAAAAGGGCTTCATAATTAGATTTAAACAGACTTAAAGCTCTTTCAGAAAAATCTTTACTATAACTTAGAGCGGTTTCAGAAGTGCCTGTTATCCATAAATACTTGCTAAATAAATACTCTGGATCAACATCTTCACCTAACTGAACAGTAGAACATGACTCACAGAAAAGCAACCTAAGAGGAACTGATTGGGGCTTAACAGTCTCATACAAACTGTTGGCTGGAGGTTGAAATCCCAGATTCATTACCTCAGTAATTTCATTAGATTTACATATCCTGCAAAAACTTATTGTTTGAAAAATATCTGCCACATTTGTCCTTTTATTGAATTAATTAGCTTTATCTAATAATCTAAATGAATGATCTAAAAAATCATTTTGATATAGGTGTTTTAATTGCATTAATCTGATAGTTTCTCGACCTCTAAATTGTTTCTCATTAAATGAGATGCTATCAAAAAAATCAACCAGTTCTTTACCACCTTGACTTAGATTCCATTTAGGCTCGTAATAACCTTTAAGCTCAGTTAATATTCTCTGAAAACTGACTTTATATGTTCTGGGATCAGTATGCTCTCCCGTAAACATTAACTGACTTCCTGGAACTGCATTTTGTGCTGCTTCTGCAATATCTCTAACTGTAAAATTACCATTTGGCACACCAACATTAAAGGCCCTTGCAGAAACAATATCTGCTGGAGCCTCAATTCCTGCAATAAACGCCGAACAGACATCCTCAATATGGACAATAGGCCTCCAAGGACTTCCGTCACTCATAATTTCTATTTTGCCTGTAGTATATGCACAGGCAACAAGATTATTAAAGACAATATCACATCTCATTCGAGGGCTAGCTCCAAAAACTGTTGAGGGCCGAAAACTAGTTACGACAAAATCATTTGATGCCATTAAATGCAGCTCCTCTTCAGCCGACCATTTTGCTTTTGCATATTCGGTAACTGGATTTTTCTCACTATCATCTTCATCAAGCTCACTAGATGAATTTGATACGCCGTACATACTTTGAGAGGAAGAGTAAACAAATCTTTTAACACCAGCCTTCTTAGCAAGTTTAGCTAAGCTTATCGTGCCAAAATAATTAATATCTTTCGTCAATTTTGGAGAAAATTCACCTAGAGGGTCATTTGAAAGTCCTGCTAAATGAATTATTGCATCTATATTTTCTAAATCTTTTTCATCTATATCCCTTAGATCTTTATTGATTTTGAAATAACTTTCATCGTATTTTTCAAGTAGATTTTCTGAAAAAAATCCGCAATCTAAACCTACAACTTCGTAACCTCTTTTCATGAGCATAGGAACTAAAATTGAACCAATATATCCTTGGTCTCCAGTGACCATAATTTTCATAAGTTTTCCTCTTTTAAATTTAAAAAATATTTTAAACTGCTAACTAATAAAAAATCATCTATTATGATTAAATTTGATGAACACTTCCATCTTGTATTTTAAAAATATGATCACAATTCTTAAGTGTAGAAATACTATGCGCTATGACGATTAATGTCTTTTTGCCATGTAAGAACTTAATCTCATTAATGATTTCTTTTTCAGTCTCTTGGTCTAACGCACTGGTAGATTCATCCATGACTAATACATCTCGATCATAATAAAAAGCCCTAGCTAAAGAAACTCTTTGTCTTTGGCCCCCGGATAACATAATTCCCTTATCTCCAACAATTGTATTCAGACCATTTGGGAGCTCATTGATCAATGAATTAAGTTGAGACATATGAATCGCCTTTTGTAATTTTTCTTCATCTATTAATTTTTTGTTACCTTCAAGAACAATATTTTGCCTCAAGGTATCATCAATTAAAAAAACTTCTTGTGGAAGATATGCTACCTTAGACCTCCACTCATCTAAAATATTAAACATATTAATCTTATTAATTAACACTTCCCCTTTTAAGGGCTCTAAAAGACCAAGCATTACATCAATTAAAGTAGTTTTTCCACCCCCAGAAGGGCCCATGATTCCAATCGATTCACCAGATTTAATGATAAAGTTTACATTCTCTAAAACGTTGTTGTAAGAGTCAAAATATTTAAAGTTTATTCCACGAAATTCAATCTGGTTAAAAGTAAGCTTTCTCTTTGGCATTTCGTCACTATTTATAACTTCACTATTTGGTTTATAAATAAATTTTGAATAGTCCTCAACAAGAATATCTAATGAATTTTGTCCCTGCCTCAATGCAAGAATACTATTCATAATCTGGTTTATTGAGGGTAGCAACCTTATTGCGGCAACAGCAAACAAACCTAGTGTCGGTATTATCAAATTTAAATCCATTTCTAGTAACAATGAAACATAAATTATTAAAAAAACAAATATTATTAACACAAGTTCTAAAAGGTATCGAGGCATAGATTGAATCACCCCAGTTAGAATTCCAGCATCAGAATAAATATTAGAACTTTCATAAACTTTATCAAAAAAATATTGTTCTTTTTGCAGGATCCTAATTTCTTTAAAGCCAGTCATCCCTTCATTAATTGACTTTACCATTAGCCTATTAGAGTCATTACTTTTTTTGCCAAGATTCTTTAATTTAACATTAAATATTGTCCAATAAACAATTAATAAAAGTCCAACAATAGCCACAAGTGATAATAGGGAATAAATATCAGTAAAGGCCAATAAACAAAAAATCGAAATTGTAACAATTCCCTCACTAAACAACCTTAGCCAAGATTGAACAATACCCTGAGAAAATTGTGATGCCAAATTATTAATATTATAAATATACTCTGCACTATTTCTTTTAACATAATCAGGATATTGGAGGGATTGATAAGAAGACATTAAAAAAGATCTCAATTTAATTTCTTGAGTATAAGCAAATTTAATAATTAGAAAATTAATGAAAATTACGCTCACTGTTTTAATTGTAAAAACTAGGATTAATACAAAACCAAATAAAATAACTAGATTTTCAACACTATCATAAGATAAAAATAATTCCTTAAATGGTAGATTACTGCTTTCGAGAAAAGAGTCTGGATTTATTATTAAGGCAATAAAAGGAGCAATTAAGCCTATTCCTATTACCTCGAGTAAGGAAGAAAACAAAAAAATCAAAATAAGCCATGGGACTAGTTTTTTTCGATTACCCAATAATAGCAAAATTGATTTTGAATACTGAATAAAACTCTTCATAAAAAAATGCAAATAAACTTCACAAATTACTTAAGTACCAAGAATAGGTTTTCCTCAGCCCTTCTTTAAGATTTGTTTGATGATTCCATCCCATTTGAGACAATCGAGAAACGTCCATTAGTTTCCTTTTTGGGCCTTCGGGCCTTGAAGCATCAAATACAATCTTACCCTTATAACCAATTACATCCTTCATAATCTCAGACATTTCAAGAATAGTCATATCTTTACCTGTCCCAATATTAATATGAGATAACATAGGCTTAGTATTATTAATATAAATATTTTTTGATGTCTCAAGAATAAAAATTGACGCTTCAGCCATATCATCAACATACATAAACTCTCTCTTTACTTTTCCAGTCCCCCAAACTTCAACCTCTGACTCATTATTTATTTTTGCAATATGAAAACGTCTCATTAATCCTGGAATAACATGAGAGTTATCTGGGTGAAAATTATCATTGACGCCATATAGATTCGTTGGCATTACTGAACGGAAATCTGTGTCATATTGTCGATTATATGATTCACATAACTTTATTCCTGCAATTTTTGCAATAGCATAAGGTTCATTAGTGGACTCAAGTATATCGCTGAGTAATGATTCTTCTCTAATTGGTTGCTCTGAATCTCTTGGATAAATACAAGAGCTGCCTAAAAAAAGCAATCTTTTAACTCTTGCTTTATAAGAAGAATTAATGACATTTGCTTCAATCATTAAATTTTGATAAATAAATTCTGCAGGAAAGTTATTATTTGCAAAAATTCCCCCAACTTTTGCAGCTGCTAAAATTACATAATCAATATTTTGACTTCTAAAGAAATCATCAACTGCTGCTTGCTTAGTAAGATCAAGATCTTTGTGGGTACGAGTAATTAAATTTTTAAAGCCTCTTTGCTCAAGTTTTCTTTGGATTGCAGATCCAACCATCCCTAAATGCCCAGCAATGAAAATTATTGAATCTTTATTCACTTATTTGATTAATATGTCAGGATATATCAAAGTCATGCTCTTTAACAAGCTGCTCTCTTTTTGCAATCAAAATATCATTTTGCATCATCTCTTTAACCATCTCTTCTAGAGATATTTTTGCTTCCCAGCCAAGTATATTTTTTGCTTTAGAAGGATCTCCTAACAGTGTCTCAACTTCTGAAGGTCTAAAATATCTAGAATCCACAGAAACAATTAAATTACCACTTCTTGAGTCATATCCTTTTTCATTGAGCCCTTTACCTTTCCAATTAATTTTGCGACCAATTTGAGACCAGGACAAATTAACAAAATCTCTAACAGAATAGTGCTCTCCTGAAGCAATACAAAAATCTTCAGGCTTCTCCTGCTGCAACATCAACCATTGTGCTTCAACATAATCTTTTGCATGTCCCCAATCTCGAAGTGCATCTAAATTACCCAAGTATAAAGTCTTCTCTAATCCAATCGAAATACGCGCCAACGCTCTAGTAATTTTTCTAGTTACAAAAGTTTCGCCTCTGTTTGGAGACTCATGGTTAAAAAGAATTCCATTGCAAGCATATATACCATATGCCTCTCTATAATTCACTGTAATCCAGTATGCATATAATTTAGCTGCCCCATAAGGAGATCTGGGGTAAAAAGGGGTTTCCTCATTCTGAGGTACCTCTTGAACATCACCGTATAATTCAGAAGTAGAGGCCTGGTAATAACGAGTTTTTTTCTCTAAGCCAAGAATGCGAATTGCATCCAAAATTCTTAATGCACCTAATCCAACTGTATCAGCAGTATATTCGGGTGTTTCAAACGATACTGCAACATGAGATTGAGCAGCAAGATTATAAATTTCATCAGGCTGTATAATTTGAATTATCCTAACCAAACTCATTGAATCAGATAAATCACCATAGTGCAAAATCATCTTTCTGTTATCGTTCTGAGGATCTTCATAAAGATGATCTATTCGTTGTGTATTCATGGATGAAGCCCTCCTCTTTATTCCATGAACTTTGTACCCTTTATTGAGTAAAAACTCTGCTAGATATGATCCATCCTGACCTGTTATACCAGTAATTAATGCTACTTTATTAGACATACTTTTCCTAAATTGACCACACTACAAAAAAAATACTAGCATTATGTAAGTGATTACATAAAACTAAGGGTTAACGTTATCTTTTAATAACATTTTATACTTATTACGGTTAAATTATATGAATACAGAAAAACTTATAATTTTTTAAAAAATTAACAATTTATATTAAATTAAAAAAATACTTAAATTTAAAGTGATACTCTTTATCATGTTTCACAATTATCTTATTTAATGATGCTCTATAATTGAAATAAAATTTTCAGCTAATGCTAATGAAGAATAATTTAGATTTTAATAATAAAACAATATTAATTACTGGTGGAGCTGGGTTTATTGGTAGTAATTTAGCAATGTATTTTCAAAAAAACTATCCTCTATCCAACTTAGTAATATTTGATTGTTTTAGAAATGAATATTATTTAAAAAATGGAAACCTAGTTAGTTTTGGTCACTATCAAAATTTAATTGGATTTGATGGACATATTATCTGTGGAAATATTAACAATAAAGATGACTTAGATCGACTAGAGAAATTTAAATTTGACTATATTTTTCATCATGCAGCAATCTCAGATACAAGAATTTACGATCAAGAGATTGTAATGAAAACAAATCTTAATTCTTTTTATGACCTGTTAAAAATAGCAAAAAAGAATAATTCAACTATAGTTTATGCAAGTTCAGCAGCAACTTATGGGAGTTCGCCATCTCCTCAAACAGTTGGAGTAGAGATGCCTGATAATCCATATGCTTTTAGTAAGTTTATGATGGATAAGGTTGCTAACCAATTCTCGAATGAAAACCCTGAAATAAAAATTGTTGGCTTAAGATTTTTTAATGTCTATGGTCCTGGTGAATACTTTAAAGACAAAACTTCATCTATGATAATTCAACTAGCACATCAGATTTTAAGTGAAAAAAAACCGCGCCTATTTAAAGGTTCAGAAAAAATATTTAGAGACTTTATTTTTATTGATGATGTAATTGAATCTAACATTAAAGCATGTTCAACTAAACATAATGGAACTTTCAATATTGGCACTGGAGTTGCAAGAAGCTTTCAAGACATTGTAAACATCCTTCAAAAAGAACTAGGAACAAGCTTGGAAACTGAATATTTTCCAAACCCTTATACTGGTTACCAAATGCATACACAAGCAGATATTTCTTCTTCAAAACAGAATTTAGGATTTGAGCCAAAATATTCATTAGAAGATGGTATTAAAGCTTACATTCCAGAGATTATTCGAACCCATGGCATTATCAAAATCCAATGATCGAATTAAAAAATAAAACTCCAAATATTCTTGTCATCGGTGATTTGATGATTGATCACTACCTTTGGGGTTCTTGTAACCGAATTTCTCCTGAGGCGCCTGTTCAAGTTGTTAATGTTGACTCTGAAAGCACATTACTGGGTGGCGCAGGAAATGTAGCTAATAACCTTTATGCGCTCGGTGCAAAGGTAGATGTGATAAGTGTAATTGGAGAATGCAGTGTTGCAAACGAATTAAATAACTTATTGAAGAATATTGGCATAGAAACGCAATACCTTATAAAGCAAGAAGATAGAATTACGAGTAAAAAAAGCAGGTTAATTGCCGAACAGCAACAAGTCGTTAGATATGATCGTGAATCTACTGATGAAATAAATCAAGATTCGTTAATTGCAATTTTAAATATCTATCAAAAGATTATTAAAAGCTATGATGTTGTATTGCTCTCAGACTATGGTAAAGGAGTTTTAACCTATGAGCTGACGCAGTCACTTATAAAAATTGCAAAAATAAATGAAAAAAAAATATTAGTAGACCCTAAAGGTTTTAATTATTCCAAATACAATGGAGCTTATCTCCTAACGCCAAATAAAAAAGAAGCTGGTGAAGCAACACAGAGCTCAATCAAGGATAATAAAAGTCTCATTAATGCAATAATTGATCTCAAGGAAAAATGTAAGCTTGATGTATCTCTTATTACTTTAAGTGAGATGGGTGTAGCCATATTTGATGATGAATTTCGTATTCATCCTACAGTAGCAAGAGAAGTTTTTGATGTAACTGGGGCCGGTGACACTATCCTAGCCTCCCTGGGTTTTGCTTTATCTTGTAACAAAAATATTGATGAAGCAGTTAAATTTGCAAATTTAGCTTCCGGTGTTGTTGTTGGTAAAATTGGATCTGCAACTGCAACAATTAATGAAATAATTGAATATGAATCTAGTCTAAATCAGTCTAACAGCAATGAACATATTAAAACTTGGGAAGAAATATCATTTATTGTTCCTGAATTAAAAAATAAAGGAAAGAAGATTGTATTTACTAATGGCTGTTTTGATATCTTGCATATTGGTCATATTAAATATTTAGAGAAGTCAAAAAGTTTTGGTGATATCTTAATATTGGGTCTTAACTCAGATGATTCAATTCGTGCTCTTAAAGGCGATAACAGGCCAATCAATTCACAAAGTGATCGTTCTTATGTTCTTGCTGCACTTGAAGTCGTAGATTATTTAGTAATATTTGATGATAAAACACCTATAGACTTAATTAAGTTAATTGAGCCAGATATTTTAGTAAAGGGGGGAGACTATAAAGGTAAAGTTGTTGTAGGACAAGATATTGCCAAAGAATTAAAAATAGTCGATTTTATAGATGGAAAGAGTACAACCCAAACAATTGAAAGGATCAAAAAAGTTTGAAAAAAATAATTAAAAATGAATTTGACGAGCATATTAAAGTAACAAAATTACTTTATAACATTGTTGATAGTGTTGCAGATGCTAGCAGAGAATGCATTGATTGTTTATTAGGTGGTGGGAAAATACTAATATTTGGTAATGGAGGCAGTGCTGCTGACGCGCAACATA
>TARA_B110000008_G_scaffold69952_1_pt1 | contig 15113 bp, 17 predicted proteins | sample TARA_B110000008 | Tara Oceans TARA_B110000008 (sample SAMEA4396496) | marine metagenome | biome: Westerlies Biome; feature: [DCM] deep chlorophyll maximum layer (ENVO:01000326); material: water (ENVO:00002006), including particulate matter (ENVO:01000060) such as... | depth 40 m
ATAAATATAAATACCCTAAAATTATTCTAAAACAAAAATTTTCTAGGGATTATCCAAAAGGAAAATCAGGCGCACATTTTATTGGCTTTATAAATCGTATTAATAAAAAAGATATTAAAAGGTTAAAAAGACTTGGAAATTTTGAAAACTATATGGGGACAGAGCACATAGGAAAAACAGGTATTGAATTTTTCTATGAAAATATTTTACATGGTTCTCCAGGGTATAAAAAAATAGAAGTAGATGCTAATAATAATGTAATTAGAACGATTAAAACTATTGAGCCAGAACATGGCAGAGATATAACTCTAAATATAGATTATAAAATACAAAAAGTTGCCGAAAAAGCTTTTGGTAATCATAAGGGAGCTTTGGTAGTTCTTAATCCAAATAACGCGGAAGTATTGGCACATGTTAGCATGCCTTCTTTTAATCCTAATCTATTTGTAAACGGTATTGATGAAGCTAATTGGAGAAGACTAAATGATTCAATTCATAAGCCTTTAATTAATAGAGCGATCTCGGGTGTCTATCCTCCAGGATCAACTCTTAAACCTTTTGTTGCTCTTGCAGCATTAGAAAATAATGTAAGACGTCCCCCTTTTTCTATTATTGATAAAGGTTTTTTTAATATGCCTAACCAATCTAAAACTTTTTTAGATTGGAAAAAGGGAGGTCATGGTGAAGTTGACATGATAAAAGCCATAGCAGTTTCATGTGATACCTTTTTTTATGGATTAGGTATTGAGCTTGGTATACCAAAACTCAATAAAGTATTAAAAAGATTTGGCTTTGGGGAAAAAACTAATATTGATTTACCTAATGAAAAATCAGGTCTTGTCGCTTCTGCGGAATGGAAAAAGAAAATTCATAAAAAGAAATGGTACCAAGGTGAAACTGCAATCACTGCCATTGGACAAGGCTATACTCTAACTACACCAATTCAATTAGCTTTAGCAACTGCAAGATTAATTAATCCAGATTATATTCTTCACCCCTTGCTGAAAAAAGAAGATTTAGTACCGAAACATATAAAATCAAACCCTTATGATTTAGAAAACCAACCCCAAAGGCCCTTAGAGAAAAAGACGTTCAGCTTGTTTAAATCAAAAATAAATGGAATGCAATCTGACGATTTAAACTTAATCAAAAAAGGTATGTCCCTAGTCACAAAAGAGGGAGGGACTGCAGCATTTATTGGGAGAAACTCTAATTATAATATTTCTGCAAAAACAGGTACTGCTCAAGTATTCGGTCTAAAAAAAGATGAAGTTTATGATGAATCTAAGCTTCCTGATAGGTTGAAAGACCATGCATTATTTATCGCTTTTGCTCCAACTGAACAACCTAAACTGGTTACGGCTATTATTGTCGAAAACGGGGGTCATGGAGGATCTACAGCCGGACCAATTGCAAAAGAAATTTTTGATGCTTATCTAGCTGGGAAAAACTAATTATGAATCAAAGTTTTTATAAATTTTTCGAAAATATTGATCGAATTCTGATGGCTCTTATTTTAGTTTTAATCCTCATTGGATTGGTAACTTTAGCTAGTGCAAATCAAGAGAATATGACTTTATTTACAAATCAAATAATAAATATTTTAATTGGAATGGTTCTGCTAATATTTTTAAGTAATATAGATCCAAAAAGTTTTCTTTTTTTTGCACCACATTTATATATTTTGAGTTTGATTTTACTATTATTTGTTGTATTTTTTGGCTATGAGAGTCATGGCGCAAAACGTTGGATAAATATCTTATACTTTAATTTTCAACCTTCTGAAATTATTAAAATTACGATACCACTTATGCTTGCTTGGCTTTACCATAGATACCAAAATGAAATAGGTTATAAAATACATGCTATAGGATTTTTTATTTTAGCTATCCCTTGTTTAATGATAATAAATCAACCTGATCTAGGAACTGCTATTTTAATTTTTCTAGCTGGTGGAATAATTATTTTTCTAGCTGGGCTTCCATTAAAATTTATTTTGGCTGGCATGTTTAGTTTTTTAATTTCACTACCATATCTCTGGTCGAAGCTTCATCTATACCAACAAAATAGAATTCTTAGCTTATTTGATTCTGATCGAGACCCTTTAGGTACTGGTTATCATATTACTCAATCAATCATTGCAATCGGTTCTGGGGGATTTCTTGGTAAAGGTTGGACTAATGGCACGCAAACACAACTTAATTTTCTTCCTGAAACATCGACTGATTTTATTTTTGCAGTATTTTCAGAAGAATTTGGATTTATTGGAATTTTTGGAATTTTTATTATCTATTTTCTTATACTATATCGATGTATCGATATGGCAAAAAAAATGCAAAACACTTTTTCTAGATTAATAACTGCTTCATTAATATTTACTCTATTTATTTCTACTTTAATAAATATTTCTATGGTCAGTGGCGTTATACCTATTGTTGGTGCTCCACTACCATTTATCAGTTATGGTGGCACATCTATGGTTGTATCTTTAATTATGATTGGTATTATTATGAGCTTACATTCACATAAGTCTTTAATTGCTAATTAATGAAAAAATCTGTTATCACGTTTATAATTACTTTTTTACTCTTTGGATGCAAATCAATAGAACCAATCTATCAGGAAGAGCTTAAAAAAAATAATGTCGATAATGCTGAGGTAAAAAAAACAGGGGCATACTACTTAGACGATGGACCAGATGAAAATCCACCAAAGGATCTAGATAAAATCCCTAATGCTCAACCAAGATATGAAGCACTTTCAAAAAGGGCTAGTCGTCCTTATGTTGCATTCAATAAAAAATATGTACCTATGAAAAAAATTATTCCCTTCAAAGAAGAGGGTTATGCTTCTTGGTATGGAAAAAGATATCATGGTAAAAAAACATCTATTGGAGAAGTTTATGACATGTACCAGATGACTGGCGCCCATAAAACTTTACCACTTCCTTCTTATATTAGAGTAACCAATTTGATAAATGAGCGTACAGTCATTATTAGGCTTAATGATAGAGGTCCTTTTATTGATGATAGGATTGTTGATTTATCTTATGCAGCTGCTCATCAACTTAGGATTATTGAAAAAGGAAGTGAATTAGTAAAAATCGAAATGGTAAATCCTTCTTTAGCAAAAAAAAACTTAAAAGAAAATCACAAAGTTTCTTCAAATCCGACCCCTAATGAATCTTTTTATATTCAAGCAGGGGCTTTCTCAAATGAGGATAATGCTTTTTATTTAATTGATAGAATTTCTAAAATTAAATTTAAAAATATATTAAATATTAAGAAGTTAAATAAAAACTCGCTTCATTTAGTTACTATTGGGCCTTATTCGAGCGAAAAGATTGCAAAGGAAGCCTTAAAAAATATTTCAAAAAAAATTCAACTTAATAGCTTTATTATTTCAGAATAAACAAGGCCTATGACCCAAGGTGAAAAAAATAAACTAATAAAATTTCCTTGTAACTTTGATATAAAAGTTATGGGTGAAGCAAAAGAGAATTTTTCTGAATCCATTATTGAAATTATTAAAAAAAATTATACGGATTTTGATGCTTCAAAAATTGAAATGAAGGGAAGTAGTCATGGAAAATATATAAGTTTAACTTGCAATGTCTTCGTTACCTCACAAAAACAACTTGATAAAATATATATTGATCTATCAAAAAGTCCAATGACAAAATTTGTTTTATAAAATATGTCATTAAAAATAAAATATCTTGGATTTACAGATTATTCAAATACATTAAAAGATATGAAATATTATATTGATCAATCACCAATAAATGATGAATTATGGATTACTGAACATCAACCGATTTTTACCACTGGTGTAAATAAAAAAAATTGTATAATTCCAACTTCTGATATTCCGCACTTGTTTGTTGATAGAGGTGGTAAAACTACTTATCATGGTCCAGGACAATTAATTATTTATACACTAATTAATATTAAGAAAAATAATCTTACAATAAGAAAATTAGTATCAATTCTCGAAAATTCAGTTATTGATTTCTTAAAGAAAAATAAAATTAGTTCTCATTCTAAACTAGAAGCACCTGGGGTATTTGTAAAGGAAAAAAAAATCTGTTCTATTGGCTTAAGAATAAAAAAAAATTATACGTATCATGGTTTAAGTTTTAATGTTGATATGGATACGAAACCGTTTACAATGATTAATCCTTGTGGCTTTGCTGGATTAAAAATGGCACAATTATCTGACTATGATATTAAAAGAACTTTAGAAAAATCAGGAAAAGAAATTGCATTAATTATTAATAAAAAATTACGCCTTCATTATGAACAGAATAATTAATATTAAAGAAGTTGGTAAAGCAAAAACGGCAAGATTACCAATAAAATTTATTGAAAAAGATAAATTGGTGAAACCATCATGGATAAAGATGAAGTTACCTAATAGTGATAAATTTTATGAAATAAATCGCCTACTTAAAGATAACCAACTTAACACTGTATGTGAAGAAGCAAGTTGTCCTAATATTGGGGAATGTTATAGTAAAGGTACTGCAACGTTTATGATTTTAGGTGAAATTTGTACTCGTCGTTGTCCTTTTTGTGATGTTGCAAGCGGGATACCTCTTAAGCCAGATCAAAATGAGCCTATAAATTTAGGTCTTACAATTGCACAACTTAAATTAAATTATGTTGTGATCACAAGCGTAGATCGAGATGATCTCGAAGATGGTGGAGCTAGTCATTTCTCTGAATGTATAGACGAAATTAGAAAACATAATAAAAAGATTAAAATTGAAATTCTTGTGCCTGACTTTAGAGGCAACGGAAAAATAGAGAAAGCCTTAAAAATACTATTAAAACAACCGCCTAATGTTTTTAATCATAATCTTGAAACAATTCCTAGATTATACAAACGAGCGAGACCAGGAGCAAGATATGAACACTCTCTTTCACTTTTAAAAGAATTTAAAAACCATATGCCTTTTATTCCGACTAAATCTGGATTAATGCTTGGCTTGGGTGAAACAAATCATGAGATATTAGAAGTTATGAAAGATTTAAGATTACATAATGTAGATATGTTGACTTTAGGCCAATATTTACAACCTACACCTTACCATCTCCCTGTAGAGAGATATGTATCGCCAAGCGATTTTGATAATCTTAAAAAAGAAGCAGAAAAATTAGGCTTTACATCCGTTGCAAGCGGCCCAATGGTAAGAAGCAGTTATCATGCAGATCAACAAGCTCAAGGACTATAGCGGACATGATTCCTATTTTAGAAACTAAGTTAAGTTCCGAATTATTTAATTTAGAAAATTACATAATTAATCATAGTTGTGATATTGAACATTGGTTTAGAATGCAATGGTTAGAGCATGCTGCACCATTCTATGCCTCTGTTGACCTAAGGAATTCTGGCTTTAAATTAACTCCTGTAGATACAAACCTTTTTCCAGGCGGATTTAATAACTTAAATCCTGATTTTGCGCCACTCACAATTCAAGCAATTTCAGTTGCTATAGAGAAAATTTGTCCGGATGCATGGCGAGTACTTATTATTCCAGAAAACCACACACGAAATAAGTTTTATTTAAGAAATATATTTGAATTGACAGAAATTTTAAAAAATTCTGGGCTTGAGGTTAGAATTGGAAGTATTGATGAAAATATTAATGAAATCCAAATAATTAAAATTGATGAAAATCATTCAATAAAAATTGAGCCTATTCATAAAGAAAATAATAGATTATTTTTAAAAAATAATGATAATTCGACTTTTACCCCATGTGCCATTATTCTAAACAATGATCTATCTGGAGGTGTGCCAAAAAAAATCAAAGATGTTGATCAAAATATTATCCCCCCACTCTCAGCAGGATGGCCGACCAGAAGAAAATCAAATCACTTTAATTATTACAATGACATAGTTGAAGAATTTTCTAAATTTACAAATATTGATCCTTGGCTAATTAATCCATATTTTGAAAAACTAAACGGTTTAAATTTTCTTGAAAGGGAAGGAGAAATTCAATTAGCTGATCATATTGATAAACTTTTATTAAAAATAAAAGAAAAATATTCGCAATACAACATAACTCATGAGCCATATGTCGTAATTAAAGCAGACGCTGGGACTTATGGAATGGGAATAATGACAATTAAGAATAGTGAGGATGTTATAAATCTTAATCGAAAAATGAGAAAAAAAATGTCAGTTGTTAAAGAAGGCTTAAAGGTTACAGAGGTTATTATTCAAGAAGGGGTTCATACAGAGGAGACAATTGGTAAGGCAGTAGCAGAACCTGTTGTTTACATGATTGATCATTTCGTTGTTGGTGGTTTTTATCGAGTTCATACAAGCAAAGGAAAAGATGAGAATCTTAATTCACCTGGCATGCATTTTGCTCCTGTTGCTTTTGAAACGTCATGTCTTATGCCAGATCAAGGCAGACCATGTGATGATAAAGCAAATAGATTCTATGCTTATGGTGTCATAGCGAGATTAGCACTGCTTGCTGCTGCAAAAGAACTTCAAAATTAGATAAGATGAAATATTTATTCATAATTGATGAGCCAGAAACATTAAATTTTTATAAAGACACATCTATAGCCTTAATTAAAGAATGTCTTACTCAAAAAATTGAAACTCATTACACAGATATTAATTCGATATCTATTGATAAAAAACAAAATATAATTATCGATAGTCATCATATTTCTAGTATCAATTCATTAAGTATCAAAAAAATAAAAATAAAAAATAAAATTCAATATTTTACAAAAATTTTTATAAGAAAAGATCCCCCTTTTGATACTAACTATTCCAATCTAACTTTCATACTTGACCATGCAAAGAATTTTAATGTCGAAGTTATTAATAATCCTGTTTCAATTAGAAATCATAATGAAAAATTATCGATACTTAATTTTAAAAAACTAATCCCATCCACCATTATTTCATCAGAGGCTAAAGATATAATTAAATTTATTAAGAAAGAAAAAAAGGTGATCATAAAGCCACTTGACGGTATGGCAGGTAATGGAATTTTTATGGTTACGCCCGAAGATAAGAATATAAATGTTATTTTAGAAACAATTACAAATAATGGTAAAAAAACTGTGATGGCACAAAAGTACTTACCAGAAATTAAAAAAGGAGATAAACGTATTATTGTAATTAAAGGTAAAGCTATTCCGTATTCTCTAGCAAGAATTCCATCTAAAGGTGAGTTTAGAGCTAATTTAGCAAAGGGAGGAAAAGGGAAAGCTCAAAAATTAACGAATGGAGATAAAAAAATAGTCATGGAAGTTAAAGACTTCCTAATTAAAGAAAAACTTAATTTTGTAGGTTTAGATATTATTGGTAATTACTTAACTGAAATAAATATTACAAGTCCTACTGGGATTGTTGAGATCGAAAAACAAACAAATTTTAAAGCTGCTGCATATATTATTAATGCGTTTAAATAGCCTATTTATATTCTTTTTAATCAGCTTTTTATTTGGCTGCAGTGAAAATAAGATTCAACATAGTAAAGATTTTATATTTGGCACATTGATTGATATTAAAATTTATGGCGAATCTAAAGTCATTGCTGAAAATGTATCTAATGAAATTTTTAATGAATTTCATCGTCTACATAAATTACTTCATCCTTGGGAAAAAAGCCTTATCACAGATATTAATAATGCAATCTCTAAAAAACAACCCATACCTATTAACAATGATGAAGTCATTAATATTCTAAAAAATACTCAGTATCTCGAGAAAAAAACTAAAAATTTATTTAATCCATCTATAGGGAAACTTATTACACTATGGGGATTTCACTCAGATTTTTATGATAACGAAGTGATTCCAAATCAAGAAAAAATTTTAAAGCTAGTGTCTTCAAATCCATCGATGCGATCAATTGAAATTGTGAACGGAATTTTAAAAAGTAATAATGAAAATGTTCAAATTGATTTAGGTGGTTATGCAAAAGGATATGCATTAGATCAAGCAAAAAAAATACTTTTAAAAAATAATGTTAAAAATGCTTTAATAAATATTGGTGGTAATATTCTAGCTTCTGGCAAACATGGTGAACGCAATTGGTTAGTAGGAATACAAAACCCTAGAAAACCAAATGCATTAGCTACAATTAGTCTTGACCCTGGTTGGACTATTGGAACATCTGGTGATTATCAAAGATATTATATAATTAACAATAAAAGATATTCTCATTTAATCAACCCTAAGACAGGGTACCCCGATAATAAAACACAGTCCGCCACCATTTTATTACCACCAAGTAAAAATTCAGGAGTTCATTCAGACGTTTTTTCAAAACCTCTCTTTCTTGCTGATAAAAAAAATAAAGCAGCTATGGCTAAAGCACTAAATATTGGATATTTTCTAATTATATTGGATGATAACTCAATCCTTATAAGTGAATCTTTAAATAAAAAAATAAATTGGGAAGAAGAAATTGAAAAAAAAATTATTACAATCTTATAAGTTAATCAAGATTGGGGACTGGTTTACTATTATTTTATTTTGTGTACTAATTATTATTAGTACAAAATTACTTTGGAATATGCCACAAGGCGAATATCTAGAGATATATAAAAATAACGAATTATTAGCAACTTATAGTCTAAATCAAAAAATTACAAAGGAAATAAAAGGGAAAAAAGGAAAAACAAAAATTGTGATTGATAATGGAAGAGTTAGATTTTCTTCTTCTCCTTGTCCCAAAAAATACTGTATTCATCAAGGCTGGATAACTAAAGCAAATCAAACTATTATCTGTATTCCAAATGAAATATCGATCTCTATAATAGGTGCTAAAAAGGGATATGACACTATCAACTATTAAGATTACTGATAGAGATCACCAAATAGCTAAGTTATCTGCTATAGCTGTTGCATTATCATTAGTTGAATTCTTCTTTCCAAGTCCTATACCTGGAGTGAAACCAGGCATAGCAAACATCATAATTTTGTACACTATTTTTAAATTTGATATGCAAATGGGGGTATGGGTCTCACTTATCAGAGTTTTTGTAACAAGTATTATTTTAGGTTCATTTTTAAGTCCAACATTCTTTCTCAGCCTTAGTGGTGCAATATTTAGCCTTCTTTCACTTATGGTTTTTAAGAATCTAAAACGTGAATATTTTAGTATAATTAGTTTGAGTTTAATTGCCTCATTAGCTCATATCTTTGGTCAGTTTATTATTGTAAGAATTTGGATAATTCCACATAATGGGATTTTCTATCTTTTACCAATCTTTATAGTATCAGCTTTTATCTTTGGATTAGTTACTGCACTCATTACAATTAAGCTTCTCCAATTAAACCCAAAAAAATAATTTTTATTAATGATAAAATAATAGTAACGAGGAATTAATTATGAAAATCTACTATACAATTTGTTTATTAGCCATATCAATATTTATAAATAGTTGTGGAACTAAAGGACCGCTATATATTCCTGAAGAAAAATACCCACAGGCATTCCTTCAAGAAGATATTTTTTTATTTCAATATGCAATGTTAGCTTAAAAATGAACGAAACTATTTTAAAAAAAAATAAAGGCAAATATTCTATTGAAAATGTTCCTATTAATGACATTACTGAAAAATTTGGAACCCCATCTTATGTCTATTCTAAAAAGATTATTTTAAATAATTACCTAGATTTTAAAAATCAATTTGAAGGGATAGATCATCTCATTTGTTTTGCAGTAAAATCTAATCCTAATATAGCCATATTAAATTTACTAGCAAAGAATGGTGCGGGTTTTGATATTGTTTCTGGAGGAGAGCTTCAAAGAGTTTTAGCTGCAAAAGGCGATCCAAAGAAAGTTGTTTTTTCAGGAGTTGGTAAATCTCAAGAAGACATTGAATTAGCCATTGAGCATAATATTTTGACATTTAATGTCGAATCAGAAGCTGAGCTTTATCGTATTCAAAATTCTGCTAAAAAATTAAATAAAAAAGCTAATATATCAATTCGTGTAAATCCAGATGTAGATCCTAAAACACATCCATATATATCAACTGGTCTTAAAGATAATAAATTTGGTGTTGATGAGCAGAAAGCAATTTCAATGTATAAAATTGCAAAAACTCTTGATGCTATTAATATTAAAGGTATTGATTGCCACATTGGATCCCAGATAACTGAATTAAAACCTTTTGAAGATTCAATCAAAAAATTACTCGAATTGATAGATCATTTAGAATCACTCAATATAAAAATAGAACATATTGATGTTGGCGGAGGTATTGGTATTCAATACTCTAAAGAAACACCGCCTTCATTCTATGAGTATTCTAAAACAGTAAAAAATATAATCGGAAACCGAAATTTAAAAGTTATTTTTGAACCTGGTCGTGTATTAATAGGTAAGGCAGGAATCTTATTAACAGAGGTAGAATATGTAAAAAATAGTTCTGATAAAAATTTCTTAATTGTAAATGCAGCCATGAATGACTTAATGCGGCCGGCTCTTTACCAAGCTTTTCATGAAATAATAAATATATCTCAATCCAATTCTGATAAAAAAAATTATGATGTTGTTGGTCCTGTATGCGAAACAGGTGACTTTCTTGGTAAAGATCGTTTTATGTCTGCTGAAGAAAAAAATATTTTAGCTATTCTGGATGTGGGAGCATATGGAATGTCAATGAGCTCAAATTATAACTCTCGCCCAAAAGTACCAGAAATAATAGTCGATGATAATAAGTGCCATCTTATAAAAAACCGAGAATCTTTTTCTGATTTGATTAACAGTGAGAAATTATTACCTTAATTTAAAATATGTCAAAAGAGACCGTTAATTTATCGTTAGCTAATCCCAGAGGTTTTTGTGCTGGTGTTGATAGAGCAATCTTAATTGTAGAGAAGGCTTTAGAAAAATATGGCGCCCCCATTTATGTTCACCATGAAGTTGTTCACAACAAATATGTAATTAATAACCTAAAGAAGAAAGGTGCTATTTTCGTTGATAGTATAAAAGATATCCCAAAAACTAGTCATGTAATTTTTAGTGCTCATGGTGTTTCTAAAGCAATTAAAAAAGAGGCTCAAGACTTTAATTTAATTGCAATTGATGCAACTTGTCCATTAGTAACTAAAGTTCATGGTGAAGTAAATAAATTAAGCGAGCAAGAACATACTATTATTATGATTGGGCATAAAGGCCATCCAGAGGTAGAAGGAACTATGGGGCAAATAAATAAAAATTCCTCAAATAGCCAAATTCATTTAGTAGAAAGTGTTAGAGATGTCAAAAAATTAAACCTTTTAGATTCAAATAAGCTTAGCTATGTAAGTCAAACTACTTTGTCAATGGATGATACAAAAAAGATAATTGATTCATTAAAGAATAAATACCCATTAATTTCTGGTCCAAAAAATGATGATATATGTTACGCAACTCAAAATAGACAGGAAGCTGTAAAAAAAATGTTAGGAAAACATGACCTTATTTTTGTAATCGGGTCAAAAAATAGCTCTAATTCTAATAGGCTTGCAGAAATTGCTAAAGAAAAAAAAATAGATGCTATTCTCATAGATAATATGTCAGATTTTAAAGAGAGTTGGCTAAAAAATAAAAAAAATATCGGTGTTACAGCTGGTGCTTCAGCCCCAGAACTTCTTGTTCAGGAGCTTATTACTGAGATTAAGAAAACTAAAGATATATTAATTTCTGAAATTAAAGGAATTGAAGAAACTATTATTTTCAAACTCCCAAAAATTTGAAACATAAAAGTTACAAGACTCCAATCTCATCTCTAGTTGTTATCTACACTAAACAACTAGATATATTACTTCTTAGTCGATGTGATAAGAAAAATTTTTGGCAATCAGTTACAGGGAGTCTTGAGAAAAATGAATCTCCAATTGACACTGCAAAAAGAGAAGTGTTTGAAGAAACTGGTATTGTTTGCGATAATTACTTATTAGAGGATTGGAATTTAAATCATCAATATAAAATATTTTCTCATTGGCGACATCGTTATAGGCCTGGTGTTTTGTATAATACTGAACATATTTTTGGTTTAGAATTACCACAGAAATTACCTATTAGTCTTGCACCTGAAGAACATAATGATTTTAAGTGGGTCGGATTAGATTCGGCAAAGAAGTTAGTTTTTTCTTGGACAAATGTTAAAGCACTAGAAAAATTATCCGAAATTAAACTATAAAGAAGTTAGAATACACAATATGAATACAGCTACTATCAAGTTCGATGCTTTTGAGAATCTTAAAAATGACGATTGTCAGGATAGGATTATTAAAGCAAGGAATAGTCTTGGTGATAAAATTGCTATCTTAGGTCACCATTATCAAAATGAAACAGTTTATAGGCACGCTGATTACTCAGGAGACTCATTAAAACTCGCACAATATGTTCAAAAACTGGACGCAAAATATATTGTTTTTCTCGGTGTTCATTTTATGGCTGAAGTTTCTAATATTTTATCTAGAAAAGACCAAATTACTGTTTTACCAGATCTTTCAGCTGGCTGCTCTATGGCTGATATGGCAAATTTAGCAAAAGTTGAAAGGACATATCGCGAACTTTCTAAAGTTTTAGATTTTGATAAAACTATTACCCCAATTACATACATTAATTCAGCAGCTGATCTAAAAGCTTTTTGTGGTGAGCACAATGGTATTGTTTGCACTTCAACAAATGCACCAAATATTCTTGATTGGGCATTTAAGCAAAAAGAAAAAGTATTATTTTTTCCAGATCAAAATTTAGGGAGATGGACAGGTCATAAAATGGGAATACCTTTGGAGGATATGCCAGTCTGGGATCCTGATTTGCCTCTAGGTGGTTTAACAGAGAAACAAATATCTGATTCCAAAGTTTTGTTATGGAAGGGGCACTGTGCAGTTCACCAGATGTTTAGGTTGCAGCATATTGAGAAATTTAGAGAGCTACATCCTGAAGGATTTGTTATATCCCATCCCGAATCTCCTTTTGAGGTTTGTAAAAATTCTGATTATGTTGGATCTACTGAATTTATTCTTAATACAATTAAGCAATCCAAAGAAAATACTAAATGGTTAGTTGGTACTGAACTAAACCTTGTTAATAGATTAGCTAATGAAATGAAGGCAGAAGGTAAATTAGTAAAATTTATGTCTCATGTAGTTTGTGAATGTTCAACTATGGCTAGGATAGACCCACAGCATCTAGCTTGGACTTTAGAGAATATTATTAAAGATCGTCCAGTTAATATAATTGAAGTTCCAAAAAAAGAATCTAAACTAGCAAAACTAGCATTAGATCGAATGCTTGAAGTCTCTTAAATTTAAAGGTTGTCCTCTTTGCTCGAAACAAGAGTATCCCATAATTTTTTCAAATGATTTTTTACGTATTTTATTAATTAATAATCAAAATTACCCTGGTTATTGTCGTGTAGATCTTATTGATCATATTAAAGAAATGTCAGATTTAAACAAAAAATCTCAGAATAAATTAATGAAAACTATTTTTTTAATTGAAAAAATTATTAAGGTATATATTAATCCAGATAAAATTAATTTGGCGTCCCTTGGTAACATAACTCCACATTTGCATTGGCATATTATCCCAAGACATTTTAAAGATAACCATTTTCCAAATAGTATTTGGAGTACAAAAAAAAGAAATTCAACTAAAGAATTTTCAAAAGAGGAAGAATTACAATTTATCGAACATGTAAGAGAGAAATTAAGCTAATAATCTTTCCACTACCCCTCCTTTAAGAAGGTGCTTGCTAATTATCTCATCAATATCTTCTTTTTTTGAATATCTATACCATATACCTTCTGGGTAAATAACCATCAAAGGTCCCTCATAGCATCTATCAAAACATCCACCTCTGTTTACACGAACTTTATTAGCTCCATTTAAATTTAATGATTTAATCTTTTTTTTCATATAATTAAATATGGGTTCAGCATCAAAGTCTGAACAACATTGCTCCCCATCATCTCTTTTATTGAGGCAAAAGAAGATATGATACTTATAAAAATTCATAACTTAATGATTACTTGGTTTTTCAATACCAATCCCTGTTTGTGATCTGAAATATTGAGTTTTAAATAATTTTTTCTCAGCCATAGAAGCTTTCGATTTATCTGTTAAAGAAAAAAACCATATCCCAAAAAATGTTACTGTCATAGAAAATAAAGCTGGGTACTTATAATGAAAAATTGCTTTATCATTATTAAATATATCTACCCATACTACCGGTCCTAAAATTACTAAAAGTATCACAAGAATTAAACCGGCTGAACCTCCAATAACTGCTCCTCTTGTTGTAAGATTTTTCCAATATATAGATAGGAATAATATCGGAAAATTTGTAGTTGCCGCAATGGCAAATGCTAAACCCACCATAAATGCAACATTTTGTTTTTCAAAAATTATTCCTAAAAATATAGCAAGGATACCTAAAGAAATTGTAGCGATCTTTGATATTTTCATTTCTTTTTTTTCGTCACTTTGACCTTTTAAAAAAACATTTGCATATAAATCATGAGATATTGCGGAGGCCCCTGCAAGTGTTAATCCTGAAACAACTGCTAAAATTGTAGCAAATGCTACTGCTGAAATAAAGCCAAGTAAAATATCCCCGCCAACAGCATGAGAAAGATGAATCGCTGCCATATTATTATTACCTATTAACATACCAGTATCATTTAAATATTCTGGATTATTAGAAACTAATACAATGGCACCAAATCCAATTATAAAAGTTAAGATATAAAAATATCCGATAAATCCAGTAGCATAAACCACGGATTTTCTAGCCTCTACTGCATCTGGTACTGTAAAAAATCGCATCAAAATATGTGGAAGACCTGCCGTACCAAACATTAAAGCAAGGCCTAAAGATATTGCTGAAATTGGATCAGATATTAATCCTCCTGGCGCCATAATAGCCTCACCTTTGTCATGAGAACTAACAGCTGCAGAAAAAAACTGATCAATATTAAATTGAAATTGATGTAAAACAAAAAATGCAATTATTGTTGCGCCAAATAATAAAAGAACTGCTTTAATTATTTGTACCCAAGTTGTAGCTAACATACCCCCAAAGGTTACATAAGAAATCATTAAGGCACCAACTATAGTGAC
>TARA_B110000008_G_C16978802_1_pt1 | contig 15103 bp, 18 predicted proteins | sample TARA_B110000008 | Tara Oceans TARA_B110000008 (sample SAMEA4396496) | marine metagenome | biome: Westerlies Biome; feature: [DCM] deep chlorophyll maximum layer (ENVO:01000326); material: water (ENVO:00002006), including particulate matter (ENVO:01000060) such as... | depth 40 m
CTGATTTTTTTCTAAACGTTTAGAAACTTTTGTGAGATCTTGCTGGCGGACTGATTTTTTTCTAAACGTTTAGAAACTTTGCGTGGTTTGACTTATTGGCTGATTTTTTTCGATAATGTAAACCATATGATATATTCATCTTTTCAAAAACAAATATACAAAAGAAATATGTCTCTCCAGCTCGATAGACAAGAACAGTTGGGCGAAGACGGCAAAGAGGGCATTACATACGCGTGTAAAGTGAAAAGACAATACAAAAGCGAATGCTTGGGCCAGTCTGTGCACCTGAAGCGTGGCGCCACAGTCGCTGTGAAAACATTCCGCAAGACAAAGTCATCGGCTAAGATGAGTAAAGAAGCGTCTTTTCAACAGAAATGCGCTGCCGTTGGCGTATCACCCCCAGTGTATGCCATTGACACGGGTGAAAAACAAATTGTCATGCAAATGATGGCATCCCTTCCTGCAGAAAAATATCGGAACAACCCTTTGCCGGACAATCTTCAGTATCAAATCTGTGCACTTATGGACCGTATGGACCAAGCGGGCGTCTTGCACAACGACGGTCTCGCGCGAAATGTTATGCAAGACGAATCTGGACGCGTCTACATGATTGACTTTGGGTTTGCAAAGACTATCGGCGCAAAAGTGAAGAAGAAGTTTGGGAACCACCCAAATGTTGCAGTCACCCTTTGGGCCCTTGTTCGTGGATTCAAACGCTTCGGAATCAAGTGTTCCATTATGGACAATTGTGTAAAAGCAGAAGAAAAGCAAGCTTTCTTTGATAAAGGTGAGAGTTTGCTTGTGACCGAAACCCGTGCTCGTAAAAGAAGAAAACGTTAGCTTAGTATATAAACTCATGTTAAATAAAATACAATGTTTGTTGATTCTGTAAAAGTAATTGAAAACGGAAGCTTGAATGGGCGCGTGTGCCATGAGAGCCTTTCGTTCGTGTCCGATATCCGCCCATACACGTTGTCGATGTCGTCGGCGGGTCGCGGTCATGAAAAACACGGTGGGGATAAAGGACCAGGAGCAGCAGGCCAAGATGTGTACGGCCATACGCGAACGAGTATCTTCGTGTCCGATGGCCACGGTAAAGACGGGTTGGAGGTAGCTCGTGAATCATGTGGCATTGTTTCTCGGTTAGAGTCTGTTGTTTCTGTAGAATTGCTACAGTCAAGCCCTGACCGTCTGGCGGAGCAGTTGAGAATTTGTGTTGTGGAGCATATGCACCGTGTGGCAAGCCCCGTATCTGGGGCGACATTTACACAAATGATGTTGATAGAATCGAACGGCCGTCGGTGGGCAATTACTGTGAATGTTGGCGACAGCGAAGCTCTACTCGTGTACAGGAATAGGGTCCATGTGTGTTCTGTTCCACACGCATGGGACAATTTAACAATGTATCAGAGATATATTCAACATTCCAGAATCAATAAGCCTGTATGTTACAATCGCTGGAATGCGAGTGATTATCGTTTACGTGGGCCTTTGGGTACGTACAGGCCTATCATGATGTATGAGGTACGCGACAATCGCGCTCGTGTTCATAAGGAAAACGCCGAGTGGATATCTAAACTGTGGGAGCGTCGTAGTAATGGTAAGCTTCGGTATGGCACGCAATCTGTACGCATACCAGACTGTCCTCACGAGAACTGGGGCTCTTGTGTCGTTATCGGTGGTCGTGCGCGCGGACAGGTAATGGCGGGTTTTGGCGACGTAATAGAGCGCCAACAGACAGGCGTCCCTCTTGGTCTAGTCCACGTATATATTCATGAAATTCCGTGTTCTGAGAACGTGGTAGCGGTGGTTCAATCGGACGGTGTGTCTAACAGTCTCACGTTGGGGGAATGTGGCCGGCGTGCGTGGACGTGTCGCTCGGCTGAAGAATATTTGTCGGGTGCGAAATCTCCACGAGACGACATCTCAGTGGGCATTGCGCGTTTTCTAGTCGCCGAATGAAGATTCCATATCAAGTGAGGTTAGACATTTCCTGCATATCGGGCATGACTCGGCCGCGTTCAGTGATGCAGCGACGCCGTGGCCGAGCGATTTAATAATTGCGTTTTGCGATACTCTGGTTTTCTTTACGTTGTAATGGCACCATGTAACAGCAAGACTGAATGCCACTACACTCGCGAATATTGGCGTTTTGCGCAATGTATGTGGAAACCTATTTTGACATCGTAGTGACCACAATATGCCGGATAGACTTATGACTCGAACGGCTCGAATTAAAAAGAGTCGTTTGATGTGAATGTCAGCAATAGATGTTTGTAATGTCTTTTTGTTTTGTTTTATTTCAATCCTTTCGAGACCAAACATGAGAGGTACTGGTGAGATTTGGCCGTGCATAACAAGTTGATAAAGGCCGGTTACCGCTGAAATGTGGTGTCCGTACTGGCTTAAATATCTTCCAATAGCAAAATATACAGGTAAAAGCACCAGCTGGTGTGTAGCGCGCCAGCGGTGAATCGACCACATGAAGAAAATGACGTGTAAAGCAAAGTTCCAAGCAATGCGCGCATCTTGCCAAGTTGAGGTTTTGAAGAAAACATTCGCGTGCTCAGCCGATATGAAATGTGTACAAGCGGTGATACCGAAAACACATGTCCAATAGATATCCATATCTACTGTAATCCACTGACATGAGAGAAGTGAAGCGACCGTCATCGTCATCGGCACAACAGATGCACATTGGCACCACACAGCGTGCTTGTCAATCATGCGAGACTTGTTCAATGCCTTATATATTCTTTTTGGGGTATAAAATCCATCCAGAAAAGTATAGAAAACACGCGAGTGCGTCACGCCATTCGAAGAAGTCGTTTCCAGTGAGAATATCCGTGACGAGTGTTGCAATGGGATGTATGCATTCAAATATGGCAATACTGTCGGGTGACATTGTGCCCGAATATTTCGCAACAACCCAGAACTTGCAAGCGATACAAAGAGCTCCTGCGGTGACAATCGCAAACCATGTATCTATTCGATCTACATATGCGGCGGCAATATGTTGTGGATTCCACACGATGAGCAATGAAAACATCAGAATGACGGCAATCATCGCGCCCTTTGAGACGTGTGCCATGTGATCCTTTTCAACAGAACCCAACATAATAAACCATTCGGTGACTGACAACACGTGCAAAACACTCGCGAAAATAGCAATCCACACAGACCACAATTCCTGGTGCCAAGCTACACCCGACCATATTGACAGTGTCCCTAGCATCGTCAGAGTCAGTGCCGCCGACCTGTATTCTGTGAACGTTGACTTGGTTCTCAGAGCGACTAGAAGCGGCACAAACGGTTGGAAAGAAACCGAAATACGATATCCCGTCCACAAAACAGATAAACAATACATGAGACTTGGAATTACATGTCCGAAAAGAGCAAAACGTAACCACCAAAATGTTGAATGTGTCTCTAACCCACTGCTTTTCGGTGACAGAATATACAGGCTGACGGCTGTGATCGTCAAACGCAGCCATATCATGTGTATAATAGACGCGTCGGGGTCGTTTCGCACTAGCCACGCCAAAACAAAGTCCCAGCACGCGTGTCCTACCGCGGATATAACCAAAGGTAAAAGAATCATGCCTTCACACAAACTGTAATTATATAGTATATAATGAGTTTTGTTCGTTAACAATGTATGTGAATAAAGACCCGGTCCGCACGCGCTTCGACACGGTTCGGACAATAGCTTCTGTTGTATCCGCAGTTTGCCTTGTAATTATAGCCACTACTCTCATTGTTGCCGGTGCGTACACAGCGAATACGGTAAATACTCTTCAGTCGACATATCATCCGGAAAGATTGGCTTCAATGCTTTCGGACGCTTCGGATACGATGGGGACAATACACGCGACGACATCTATGCTAAAATCTTCCAACGGGGATGTTTCGCTCATGGACGAATACCATAAATTTATGCACGCGCTCACTCAATTATCGTCGTCCATACGCGAATTACACGTAGATCAGGTACTGCAGGAATCAAATTCTTGGAGAGACATGTCGACGCATTTTATGTCTGCGTTAAAAAAAACTTTAGACGAATAATTAATTTTCTGTAATCCACAAATCTAAGTATAGTTCCCATATTAAATCACCCAAAGAGCGCTCTCGAATTCTATGTATCCAGGTTGCGCCTATCCAATTCAAGTTGTACTCATTGACCTCGGATTCGGAGTGTATGTGATCATATACAGTAAAAACGCGCTTCAAAATTTGCATCCACGTCAGCACGTTTGAAAGTGTGACTGTCTGAACGGCAGTGGCCGTTGCGGAACCATGAGCGATGCTGCTATACGTATAATTTTGCTCTTCAGAACCCGGCGGGCTCGAATATCGTTCAAAATACGTGTCTATTGTCACGCCACATTGTTTATACACTTCAAAAACGGCCCTATTCCGTATGTCGGCCAAATGTATATGGCGTATAATCGAATGGCCCAGAAGGCCGTTCATCTCCAACACTGCTCTAGATTTGGCTCTTGGTGTCCCCGAAAGCCTGTGCGCGTGCTCCACCGCAGTGCAAATTAAGTCTTTGATTGTATTTTTATGCTTTTCCAATTCGCTCGCGAACTCGTGTTGAATTGCTTGTAAAAAAAAATGCTGTAGCAAATTTTTGGGATCTGTACTTTTCAGCGATTTAAGTGTCTCTTTTAGTTTTTCAACTTGACAAACCCAATTTCTGTGTTCTTCTCGCCAGTTCATACAGTGTAATGAAACGGACCGATATATATATCTATCATTCACGAAAAGGTGGATTTTGACTATAAGAGACATTGTGCGCGATCCGATGGCCAATGATTTAGAACATGCAATTATCGGTGAAGAATGCTACATATGTCTGGAAGGATGCACAGAGAGATCGCCGTGTTTGTGCCAATCTACGTGCCATATGAAATGTCTTCAGACTTATATGGAGAAATCGGATACGCACCAGTGTGACATCTGCCACACACCGTTGAAGATTGAATACGTGTGGTGCACACAGTCGTCTAAAATTGCCCGGATTGCTATATTCATTGCACTTTGTCTGACTGTCACAGCCGTCTTTTTTCATTCGAACACTGGCACTGTTTTGTACATAATCGCCGGTATCGTCCTTTTCGCTGTGGTTCTCTATTGTACACTCGCATCGATAAAACCACAGTGTGTCGTGAAAATAGTATAGTATATAAAGAAATGAACATGCATATATATGTGGCGTATATTTATTGGACTTTTATTCCTATGTACAGCACGCGCGTTTTGCGATGTATCTCAGGCAGACGTCTGGTCTTGTCTATTGCAAAATACGTGTATCAATAAGTACCAGCTACACAAAAAATTAAGGACGTCACGTCCAGGAAATTTGAGACGACAGTTTCTCATGGCTGTGGAGGGTTCGAAATACCATAAATTGTTTGAAAATTGCGACACGGATAAAAACGGATGCATCTCGTTAAACGATATCACATCCGCCGGAGAAGAGTGCCGCCGTTCGTGTATTTGGAGACAGACCATGTCGGAACTCTTATGCTAGCTGCATTCGACACACGGGACATGTCTGTTTTTCCGACAGCCATCGCGATACACATGCCCTGTGAAAAATATGAGCACACGGCAAACACTGCAAGTCGGCCGACCAAATACTCTCCATGCATATGGAGCACATTTTCCCTGTATCCCTATTATGGACAACGGGGGCATCGGCGGAGAACGACGGTGTATCCGTGGCAAAGGACCGAGGCATGCGGAATCGCTGTGGTTGCAAGCGGAATCGCTGTGGTTGCAAGCGATGGCTCTGAAATGCCCGAATAGTTGTGCCCAAAACATGATGCCGAATATCCGTGTCAATAACGGAGACATCTCTTGAAACATGATCAATTCGAACAGTAATACTCCTTCCAGAATGTGAAATAAGAGGCTCCAAGAGTCTCTGGATATCGTACGGTGGATCTTGTACAATTGCAAGGCGTTTTAGACGACCATGTACCTCGTCCGCGTCCGTGTTAGAGCGAACCATGCAAGTAAGTTGTGAATACATGTCTGAATAGAGACTTCGACTTAAATAGTGTAGTGAATTTGTTATGGTTTGTTATTTTTAGGTAATAATTTGACGAAAATCGATTTGAAATTGGGAATATTTTCAATTTCCTGCGCAATAAAAACTCCAATAAAAACACCAAAGAAAAACTCAAACATATGTTTTGTTTCCGCGTTATATATAGTCTCATGGACTATTGGCCGGCATTTCTCCTGTAAAGATGGGCACGTCAGGATGATCCAAGGTGACATTTTCATCAGCTGGTTCTTCGCTCACCTTCATGTAATCTTGGACTGTCTTTTGAACAGAAGGTAGCGGTAATTGTTGTCCCATCCACACACCAACTAACCAACCAAATACAAACTCTAACATAGACTCTCCTTCGAATGTTATATTTATATTATATTAAAGTCTTTCTATGGATTTCGCTATAACTTTTAACTTTGCGCCATAAGGCAATATATTTTTGAGCCACTCTTTCCCTTGTTTGTTGTACGCCGCGCGCAGTTGGCCGACATGATGAATATTCATCACGGCTAGCGCGGCCGCTGTTTTCGGGCCAATGCCCCTGAGAGAAATGACTTTACTCGATATTTGTTTTTTCAGATGTGGTTTAACGTCCGTTTTGTGGCAAAACGTAAGGTTCATTGGTTTTCGCGTAATTTTGGAAACGCCGGGTCTTGTACGACCGTTCGTTTTCGGTGGCTTCGTCACTGTTTGCGGAGACGCCGTCGCCAGGTGTCGACAGAGTTCCGACAGTGCTTTTGCATCGTCAATGGCAATGTGTGCATTATATTGGCGGCCTAGAACTTGTTTGAAAAATATAGGCTGTGAGTAAGATTTGAGTCCCGGCATCAGTTTGCGAAATATTTTTAGTGTATCAAATTGCTCTATATTACTGGGTATGTCGAGCTGGCAACGTAAAGCACACCCGTGCAATACCTTGTAGTCAAAAGAGTGTCCATTGTGTGCAAGCCACGCGGTTGAACGATGTTTTTCAGAAAAAGAAAGTAGACCATGTAGGGCGTCTTTCTCTGAGACGAATGCAGGACCGGTCGAAGGATCGTTATGCCACCGGACAAAATCTTTTGCGCGAGAGTCGATCTGACGAACAAGCCAGACTTCCGGATCCTCCGGTTTCTGAAACATGTCACGTGTCAGTACTTTACCTTTTACCAAGACACGCGACCAGAAATTCAACGTTCGCGTAGGGTGCTGATATATACGAGTCAAATGTTGGAAGAGGTGTTTGGGGTTCTGAATCTTTATATCCTTCCCAATGGGATTGACGATAGCTCGATAAGTCAAACAAGGGTTGTGCCAAAGAACCGCCCCAATTTCTAAAATTCGCGTCTCGAATCGTTTCTGACCACTTGGGCGGATATGATCTGGTATTTTTGACGTTATGGTTGTTTCTAAATCTAGACATATACCATGAGGAATGGTCATTTAAATAAAAATTAGAGTGTATATACATCATATTGCGAAAAGTTTTGTTCAGTGGCAACATGGTCCAGATTTTAGTGTGTAAGTGATACAGTTTATACTCAGCTTTTCTTTTCTCCAGTATCCTTCGAATCTTTTTCGTGAGTTCCCCGTTGCGCAATGGCATAAGCAGTGGCAGCAACGAGACTAGCGGCGACAATGGCGCATAAAACATAGGGGGTGTATTGCTTCATATGTATGAAAATACGTTCGACTTTTATAGGGTGATTATTTACATAGCCCACCATAGAAGACGAATGCGAAACACGCGACGGGCAGCACTGCGAAGAGAAAAATCAGCGCTTTGAATGGTAGCCATGTTATTCGTTTACAGCATCGAAAGCCTGCAGAGCCCTGTGTCCTCTGAGCCACCATGATAAGGTTCTCCCGATATGAGACAAAGACGTTGTCATATATATCTACAGCGACTCCGGGCAGATATGAAAAGTACGCGCGCTCAAATTCATTATCCATATCCATAAGCCATTCCATCACAATAGTATTGGCAAACATGTTGAGAAAGTCCGGGTCGGTAAAAATGCACCACAAGTTTGTCGCGTACACGAGCAAATTGAATCCGAATTCTTGCAACGTGTCCAGCATTACAATGACTGAAGTGGATGGAATCATTTTCTGTCGTCGCGATCGATCTACAATACTGTCCCACAAAAAGAACGACTTTATGAAATAAAACATGGCTACGGCCGACATCATGATTTTCTCCTGCAGCGGTGCTCTATTGGGACACACGCCGCCGTCGTACGTTCGAACTTGGTGCGACACTATGGAAAAATACATGAGCCACTGAGTTAAGAATACAAGGACGGGCAAAGCAAATAACAAGCTAAATATGTGAGAACAATATACACGATTGCGAGACTTCATGGCCTGGTTCGTGTGCCCTCTGGTCCAATGGTAGTAAAACAAGCTGAACATGCCAAACTTGGGATCTGACAACACTTCCTCTGTTTTCTCCGCAGGAGTCAGATCATCTTCGACCGTGTCGTCGTTGTTAGGGGTTTTACATTGTGGAAGTACTTTTTTATCAACGTTTGGTCCAGTAAATGTATCGCGTGTTAAGGATTCACGAACACCGGCCTGTAAAAACTCTACAGAAGACATGGATACAATGGAACAAAGGGGATTGAATTAATTTTTTTACTTAAGTGTTACTTAATCTATTTTACGTCGCACCGGCCTTTGAAAACCAGCATGTTGAGAGTTTGGAAACCTACGAAGTCCAATACACCGCCAATAAGGCCAATAAGGGCCACTGTACGCAGATTGTAGTCTGAGTAAAAGATGTTGTTCTCGAGGTTGGCCTCGTACGCAGCATCGTCGGCAAACTCGGTCAGGTTGAACCATCCGACAAGACCGGCGAAAAGACCGATGTTGACGAGTGAAAAGACCCCCTCGAGTCTGGTGTGAAGCGCAGTGCCGCAACCTGTGCGCTCCGACTCGGGTACTCCAATCTCTTGGAATCCGTGGTTCAAGAAAGACCACGCGAAAAGGATACCGTTCAGAATAGCTGCCGATAGCGCAATTGCGAAGAGCGTCTCGTTCTGTGTTTCCTCGTCGGAATCGGCATTCAGAGCCAGGCATCCGTCAGCCGTCTGGGCATCGACGCCACCAAGCTGGCACTGCTTGTAACGGGCCTCGTCGTCCGCGCCAAAGGGTGCATTCAGCGATGCCGCGACAAGAGAACTTAAAAGAGTCATGAGCCCGTACAATACATTGAGATAGGTAATGCGAGCGACAAGTCCGTTATTGTCAAGAAATCCCATGATGTTGTACTCAACAAAAATGGTGTTTATATAGCGTCTTTTTACAAATTGGTCCAACACCTCGCGTGCTTCCGTGTGACGCATCATCTATATTTTCCACACTTTCGACAGTAATACGATGAGCGATGACCACGATCGGACAAGTCTCGTTCCCATACGTGCGCACACGAACGCTGCGCCGCATGTTCCAACCTTTCTACCAAACTCCCCAACAACCGTAATTCACGATGGTGGGCCCGGTAATGTAAACGCAATTCTGCTAAATTTCCAGTACAATTATTTCTCAAGCGGTATCTAGGAAGTCGGACGGAATATCCACTATTTTTATGGTGTATTTCCGTACCAAGATCAGACACTATACTTAACATTGCAAACTCCAAATCGATGACATCTTGCGGCGTCAAATTCGATTTTGTGCGTATGTTATCTACGGTTTGCCAATGTGAGTCCATGTTGAATTTAAATTTACACACTTTCTTTATCTTTTATAAGAAGTATAGCACATGAACATCATATTTGTTTTCTTTTTATGCTTTACACAGGGCCCCACAAGTATTATAAATTCGCCAACTTCGATACTCCTCGCCCGAGCGAAAACAAGTGTCGTAGTCCGAAAGTAAGCAGTAACAAGTTCCAGTGACTGGATTAACGCTAAACCCAGTTGGTTGGCGCATCGACTCCACACGCGTGGCACCATCGTCCAACTGTTTTCCTAAGTCTTCCCACTGTTTGACAGTACCGTCTGGATGGGGGTCCCATTTATTCATGCATGCGAACGCGCAATTTCTTTTGCGCTCATACTCATTGCGCGCGATGTAGCCATTTATATCTCGGTTGTCACTTATACCTTTAAAGACCATGATCAGATTCCCCTGTCCTTCTTCGTCAAAGCATACCCCCGTCTTGTCAGGAATGATAACATTCAAATTATAACCAGCAAGCGTGCCAGAAGTGTCAGCAACGTCACACTCGTTATTTCTAACATAACCTCGAGCAAGAATATGCTTATTATTGTTCGTGGGAACCTCAAGTTCTCTGCGCACTATCACGTCATTCGGATCGTAGTCTTCCTGGCCCTTATTATATATTACAGTACCCGGACTCGCGGATACACAATAACAGTCTCCTTTTTCTCTGTCTACTACGAAAGCGGCTGGTTCGAGGTCTCCAGGCTCGACGAAACGTTCAAGGCATAAGTTTCTGCATTCCAAAGTTATAAATTCCTTCTGTTTTCCCGCCCGTTCTGCAACTTCCGACGCAGGCAATGTACTCAAATCTACCGGCCAGCCATGTTCTTCGTTGTATAAATTTCCAACAAATACCGTTTTACTCGCTGGACTGGTGCACTTGCCTTCAAAATCATGTGTATCGAACTCGCTGTACTCGACAAGCCCCGTTATAGAAAATGAGGTTCGCAGTTCTGGAAAGGATCCTTCCGTATAAGTACAATTTGCGCATGTCTGACAACGCTCGGTGCCGCTGCCAAAAGAGCACGTTTGACTATTGGAATCCGTGCCTTCGGGACAAGCGAGATGGGCTTTCCTTTTGCACTGATAATGCCCGCCTGTAGACGTACAGGTTTTACAACTAATTTGGCGTGTCTGGTCCTGGTATTTTCCATACGCACATTCTTTGCACGAAGACCATTGTGTAGATGCCTCTTCGTCACCGTATCTCCCCTTGTCACAATCTTTGCAGTCGCCTGGTTTAGCTAGGTTAATTACGTTCGAAAAAGTTCCCTGGGGACAAGCAGAACAGCTTGTGCTCCCTGTACTTCCAGTTGCGCCATAATAGCCCTTTGGACAACTTTTGCAGCCAGATTTTGCATTTTGGTTCTGATATTGACCATTTGGACAATTTTTGCAACCAGATTGACGAATTTGGTTTTGATATTTGCCTAGAGAACATGCACTACAGCTCGCCGACGCTGAAGATGAAGCATATCCTCTGGGACAACTCTTACAACCGGATTTGCGCTTTTGGTTTTGATATTGGCCTGACGGACAGCTTCGGCATGACGTGGCCTGCCAATTCCCGTATGTCCCTTGAGACCAGGAATTACCTCTGTATTTTCCCGTTGGACATTCTACACATTGAATTTTTGTATGATACCGCCCGGCTGGACAGTACGACTGGTATCCGTAGTTTGCAGTTCCGTGTGGGTATTTTCCATCTTTCCAATAGGTTCTAATGCTTGTTCCATGATCTCTTCCTGTCACACCCCCTCCGTGGAGATAAACGGTTTTATGACCACTACCGCACTTATAACCATTACAGTCCTTATATCTTCCACCCGCCTCGCAATGACATTTCCAGCCCTTCCATTGTATATAGAAAGACTGAAATCCACCATTTAAACATATTGCCTGGCAAGACTCGATACATTGATACGAGTCACCTTGGCTAGAAATCCAATTGCAACTTCGGATCCCCGTTACGAATTCATCCGCACCTTTACAACTGTGTCTATTGTCAGATTTGTAAGGCTTTGTGCATTTTGCTCCTCCACATGCGCACGAGCCTCCCTTTTTCCGAAGTTCGGTGTTCGCGTTCTTCCACGGTGCCCCACTCAAACCTTTTGGCCCGATTTTGTCAATACTGGTCCACATCGAATCCCATGTGGATCTTTCGCTGACACATCTTTGCTTACTGCCATGACAGAATGCGCAAGTAGAGGCGGCTTTCACATTTAACCAATGGCCCAGAACCACAAGCAAAAATAGAATCCATCGCATTCTTATTAATCGAATCGTCCATACTTAAATAGTTCAATTTTCGTCGCGGGCGTTTGCCAGTTCTATTATATATTTCATAGTATAGTGATGCATATGACCGCCCATTTAGTTATTCTTAAAAATGTACAATTCCGTATTATCGCATCGTTCCTTGTTGGCACGTTGACTTCGATAAGCCTGATCTCTATCTGTTTTTTTTTGCACCGTCTGAGACACGCGAAAGTATGTACTCTGCATTTTCGTCGCTTCGATTAATTTTTCTCCTATATCCAAAGGCGAGATAAGACTGTCTTGACTTGCAGGAAAAATGACGGGTGTATTTGGTGGCGCCTGCGTCATCACAACATCAAATACGTACTGGCGTAAGTACTCTAAAATCACATAATTTGGGACTAAGTGTTTTTAAATGTAAAATTCATAATTGAAGCAACATTAAAATGGTCCTTATTGAAGTCACCAAGGTGTGCTGGAAAAGTCCAAAGAATGATTGGGCCATGGTAGAATGTCGTAAGAAAGACGGAACTCGTTTAACGTGTGGCGGTATGTTCGGTTGTGCAAACTATAAAATCGTACCCGGGCAGGTTTATAGGGGACCATTAGTCTATAAGCGTGATCGCAATGGTAAGGATAGAATTAACTTCAAGGGCATACCCGTTTCACGCATAGCGCATAGCTTAAAGTGGGGGCTAAAATCCGCTGGTTTAAGCTATCAAGATTCCGCGGCCGTGTTCACGCATATGAAACCTTTGAGCAATCTCCTGAATGCTCTTAAAAATAAAAAGTACGCTGCACTCATGGACGTGCCCGGTATAGGTAGAAAGAAATTAAACATGATCTATACTGGCTACGAAAGGATCAAAGTGAGTGTGAATATGTTGGAAGATATGGGCAAAACATTTCCTAAACTGTGTGAAATCATGTCAGGAGAACAAAAAGCAGCGCTTCTTAAATGGTTTGGCAACGATCCCGAAAAAATGATGGCGTACATTCAGGCCGACCCATGGAGAATTCTATATGATTGTGAATACGACTCGTTTCATTTCACGCTCGAAGATCCGAGGCCCATATTCCTCAGAGAAACGACTTCCACGAGTCGTCAGAAAATGGCCACGGCGGCCATAGAAGATTTAAAATTATTACATTCTGATCCCCGAGCCAAGCGTGTAAAATGCATTCACACTATCAAGACGCACATGATGCGGAGTGGAGATTACTGGATGCCTCTTCGAAAATTCATGTCTACAATGGGCGAAGTGCAGTCTGGATGGCCGTGTATCGTTCGAGATAACCACATTGCATTAAAAAAATTTGCTGAAATCGAAGAGTTTCTGACGAATCAGTTGGAGATGCGTTTACGTGACGATTTTGAAGTCTGTCCAGACGATTACACCGAGGTACCAGCAACTGCCCAACTGGACGACCGGCAACGACTTGCGGTCAGACAGGCTATTCAAAACAGACTGTTCATTTTGCAAGGCGGTGCCGGTGTCGGTAAAACGTCAGTTTGTAAGTGGATTGTGCACGCACTTAAAAAACAAGTCGTCTGCGCCGCGCCAACTGGAAAGGCAGCGCAAAGATTGGCGGAAGTCACAGGCGTGCCGGCGAATACAGTGCACCGACTGGCCTACAAGGCGAAATCAGCCGATAAAGACAATGCTATGTTTCGCGGAACGTTACTTCTTGACGAACAATCGATGCAAGAGCCTGAAATTCTGGCTAAACTATTATCAGAAACTAATTATAGCCGTATTATTTTCGTCGGAGACACGGCTCAGCTTACATCTGTGGGTCCCGGTCAATTTTTAAAGGACATATGTGCTTCAGATATTCCCCGGATTGAACTTACGAAAATTTACCGTGCTGGGCCTACATCTTTCATCGCATCAAACGGACAAAAGATTCGGAACGGGGATCCGAATTTGGACACCTCTCCAGACTCTTTCGAAGTGTTCCCATATACCTCCGACAAAGAGATAATAAACACGGCGAAAAGCATCTATGTCGCATCTGGAACAATGCCAATGGTGTTGTGCAATACAAACGAAGAAGTCAGTGTACTCAATCCAGAACTTCGCAAAATATGTAATCCGATAGGCGGTCAACCACATTCGGAGCCGGTCAATATGGATTATACGAACGGAAAATGGCGGTATGAAAAATGGCAGTTCGGTGTCGGGGATTCTGTCATCAATATAAAAAACAAATACGAGGAAATCCTCGATTCCGACGGCAATGTCATTGCATCGGAGCTCCAAGTGGCAAACGGTGAAATAGGCACTGTGCTGCGCGCCGGTGGCTATATTGTGGCCGTCGCTTTCCCACAGTGTGGTTCAATGAACACGTACAAATTTAATGTCGAATTGGAGGATTATTTACGACCAGCCTACGCGTTGACAGTGAACAAGTCTCAAGGATCAGAGTATCCGACGGCAATTGTCAAATCCAAAATGTCTTGGGGAGATAAGCGAGAGCGGTTTTACACTGCTGTGACAAGAGCCAAGACAAAGTGTATCGTGTACGAAGTCGATAGCGCGAATAGGGCGTGCATAACGGCACGTCCCGCTACGCGTAAAACATACTTAATGAAACATACGACATTATAAAAAATTTTAATTTATGGACCCGACTTTTCAAATGCCGGTGAAGATTTCCAGCGTGTATTCATCGGCGTTTTTTCTCGTAACGGACCTTGCCAAGATTTTGATCGAACTCTCTCCAAGTGCCAGTGTTTGATTTTGGTATTCTTCCTCTTCCAGCGAACGACCAATAGAAGGAGTGAAATTGGTATGGTCCAAAGGACGTGTAGTGCTGACAAATCGGCTGGTTGACTCGGGTGGGAATCTTCAGTATGGTTTGAAGAATTTGTAGCCGATGCCAGCGTGAAGTTCACCACCGTCCGATTCGTTGAGCGATCTGTGCAAAAGCATGTTACTTTGGAAGTCGTTGGAATGTATTCGGTCGTGTTATTTCGATTTGATTCGCTATCATTATAATTCGTCGGGATCGTCGCGTTCAAACCCGAATTCGTCGTATTTTCTATCGGAATCGTCACGTTC
>TARA_B110000008_G_scaffold105264_1_pt1 | contig 15082 bp, 13 predicted proteins | sample TARA_B110000008 | Tara Oceans TARA_B110000008 (sample SAMEA4396496) | marine metagenome | biome: Westerlies Biome; feature: [DCM] deep chlorophyll maximum layer (ENVO:01000326); material: water (ENVO:00002006), including particulate matter (ENVO:01000060) such as... | depth 40 m
TGTATGTTCTTATACGCTTACAACACCAACAGTAAAACGCTTGAAACTTTATCCAGAAGTTATTTCCAGTATTTTTCGCCAAACGTTTTGTGCTGCCCTATCCAGTTTTAATAAAACGCAAGTTAACTCAGATCCAGAAAATGCAGCTAAGAGCCAAATATCAAGTCGCTGTTCTTTAATAACAAAAAAAGGTAACGGACTAAATGGTAAGATCTTATATTATATCATACGCATTGCCCAAGCACCTGACAGGATGGACGGATCGGTGGCAGTCTCGCCCTCAGGATTGCAACCGGATTGAATGCTCAAACCGGTTTAGGACAATCTAGGCGCCATTTTGAGGACATAGACGCTTGGTTTATATGCTAAATTTAGCACCTAGAAGTGATTACTCGGCCGCTACAAGACGAATTGTTTCAGGCTCATCAAGGCTGGTTTCATCGCTCTTTACGTGAGATACCTTTTGAGGTTTGGAAAGAGCAATAGCGGCTTTGATTGCAGAGGTGATATGGTGCTGCGCCATGAAAATTGATGGGACAGTAAAGACTATAATCAACGTGCCAATGAGAACCCCATACCCAATAGAGACAGCTAAAGGGATCAAGAACTGCGCCTGCAGTGATGTTTCCATAATCAAAGGGTAGACCCCAAGGAATGTGGTCAGAGACGTCAGCAGGATCGGGCGAAAACGCTGTTTGGTACCCTTTATCACTGCCTCACGTGTTTCCATCCCCTTGCCGATGAACTCATTATAAACATCCACCATTACAAGTGAGTTGTTGATCACCACTCCTGCCAAGCCGATGATCCCAAATATAGACAGTAGGGATAAAGGTATATCCAATATCAAATGGCCCGTGACAGCGCCGATAAGGCCTAGCGGGATTGCAAACATCACCACAACTGGTTGGACGTAAGACCGGAAAACGAGTGCGAGCAGTGCGAAAATAATAAAGAGTGCTATGCCAAGCGCCTTACTAAGAGCGGCTTGTGCGTCGCCTTGTGTGCGTTGCTCACCGCCAAGATCAACAAGCAAGCCGGGGTTACTGTCTTTGATCAGCGGAAGGATTTGTCTGGTTATCAATGTATTGACTTCTCTGCCCGTTGCCACTGACACATCTAGATCTGCTGTCACAGTGGTCACCTGCCGACCGTTCCGTCGAAGGATCGACGTCGGGGCAAGCCCTTCGCGAACGTAAGCGACCGTAGAAAGCGGTATTAAATAGCCGTCAGATGTGCGAATTTGCGTATCCAGTAAATCGGAAAGGCTATCGCGTTGTTCCATTGGGAAACGAACATTTACAGATACATTGTCGGCCCCACGCTGAAAGCTGGTTGCCTCAACCCCAAAGAAACCGGCCCGCGTTTGCTGGGCAAGGTCTTCGATCGTGATGCCAAAAATGCGGGCTTCATCTTTCAACTCTAACTCATATTCCAAGCGGCCTGAAGAATTGTTATCGCGGATTGAGAAAACGCCGGGTATCGCACGTAATTTTTCGCGAAGCTCAGCCACCACAGGGGTAATGTCCTGACCCTCGGGCAAGGAAAGCTCGACCGCAACGGGATCACCTGCGCCGATGAGCTCTGCGGAAACAGTGAGCTTGTTGACGGATGCTACTTGGCCCACTTCCTCACGCCAGACCGTTTCAAAGTCTTTGGCGTCCCATGTCCGTATGGTTGGGTCGGTAATTTGCACAACCACATTGGCAAGCGTTGCTCCGCCGGCGGCGCTGCCACCGTTAGGACCACCGCCGCCAATGCCTTTTCCAACAACCATATTCACCCCAACGATCACAGGGGGGGCAGCGTTGGGCAGCCTTGATTGCATGGTCTTGCCTGCACGCATCGCAGCTGATTGTACGTCTTTGGCTACGCGTTGGGTCATTGCAAACGTGGTGCCATCATTCATCTCAATGCTGGCAGTTACAAAATCTGTTTCGATTGACGGAAAGAAGTTAAATTTCACATATCCATGGATCAATAGTCCAACGGAACCCATCATGAGGGCAACCGATAAAGCGATTGGGATCAGGATTGCAAATCCTTTGGTGGTTAGCCGTAAAATTGCATCTAGGGGATAGCGAATTATCCACTGCAGCAGGCCATTCACTGCGCTGCGTATGAGCCCAAGAAACCGAAACACGAGGTTTGGACGGTAATCAGGTGAGACGTCAAGAGAACTCAGGTTGCGCGGCAAAATAAACAATGCCTGTCCCAATGAAAGTGCGAGAACGACCATGACGACAATCGGAATGTCGGCAAGAAATTTCCCCAATGTTCCCGGCAATTGTAACAGCGGCCAAAAGGCTACGATTGTGGTCAAAGTTGAAAAAACCACAGGGATTGCAATTCTTTGCGTGCCTTTAACAGCCGCTTGCACGGGGCTTAAACCGTTCTCGCCTTTTTGGTAAATGTTTTCACTGACGACAATCGCATTGTCCACCACAATACCAATCGCAAGTATAAAACCAAAAAGGGAAATTTGATTGATTGAAAGATCAAGGGCCCCAAGAACAATAAAGGTTGCAGCGAAAGACACGCCTATTCCAACGGCTGACCAGAAAGCCAGCCTAATATCCAAAAAGAGCGCGAGGCATAATACGACAAGAGCCAAACCAAGGGCCGCATTTTCCACCAGAAGGTTTACTCGATCCTGAAGTCCCTCGGCGTCGTTTTGCCAAATTGTCGCATTAAGTCCTGGGCCGAGCGATGGGACAAAGCTGGCGTCTAGATGATTACGTGCATCCTCGACAATTTTTAAAATTTGTTCGTCTCCGACACGAAACACATTGATTGAAACAGAATTCTCAGCGTTGAAACTTGCTGTAAGATCTGCATCGACAAAGCCATCAATGACCGTGGCCACATCGCGCACATAAATCTCGCCGCCAAGATTATCAGTGCGGACAACTATATTTTCAAAATCAGCCTGTGTATAATTCCGGCCCTTGGTCCGAATAGGTATTGAAACTGTATCGGTTCCAATTGATCCACCCGGAAGCTCTAATGAGTTTTGCCGGATGGCCCTAGCGATCTCATTCATAGTCAGGCCATAAGATTGTAATGCATCTCGGCTGACCTCAATTGAGATTTCATAATCTCTGGTATTGGCAACCTCAACAAAGCTGATGCTGTCTAACATTATAAGTTCGCTCTTGAGCCGCTCTGCTTCCTGTTTCAGAACGGTCTCACTGGCATTGCCGTGTAGGGCAATTTCAAGAATACGGCTTGAGTTGTTAGGTTGAACAACCACGGGATCGTTGGCGTCCTCTGGGAACACAGTAATCCGATCAACCTCATTTTTTATTTCTTTGGTCTTCTCATCAATGTCCGACCCTCGAAGAAAAGAAACGGAAAGGCCGCCACGCCCTTCGCTGATCGTCGCAGTGATACTGTCTATTCCATCAATACCTGCAAGCTGATCTTCGATTGGGCGGACGATGCTTTCCTGAATTTCAGTGGGCGAAGCACCGGGATAGCTTACTGAAATGCTGACTGTATCAAGCGTAAAGTCAGGGAAGGTTTTCTGCGGCATTCCAAGTGCAGTAATCGCACCTAAAATGACAACAAAAACCATAACAAGGTTCGAGGCAACGGGGTGTTCCGCCATCCATTTAATCATAACATTCATGGATTTAATCCCCCAGATCCGTAGCTGCCATTTCGGTGCCTTCGATTGTCAGATCACGCAGAGGCATGCCCGGTGTCGGCGCCGAGAGCGAGGTCAGTATCAAGCGCGTTCCAACCGGCCATTCGTCGACGATGACATAGGTTGTCTCACCGTCGAAATGGGTGGGGCGTACGTCAACCGATAGCAGTGTACCGCGGTCCTGTTCGCGTGGTTCAAAAACCCATATTTGATTGCCACTGCGGATCGCTGTTGACGGAATTGCATATGTGTTTTGCTGTTCAATGCCGTCAATTTGAACTTTGGCAAAAGCATTAATCAACGCCGGAATTGTTCCAAAAGAGGGTGAGTTTGGATTTAGCAGAACTGGCTTACCAACATCATCAAGTCCTATCGATACGCTCAATGTACGGGTCCGAGGATCAAGAGCTGGATCAACGCGGCTGACATGCGCGTCCCATTGGTATGTTTGCCCTGCAAACCCAACATTAACGCGAGCTTTCGCAGTGCTGTCTTCAAACATGCCGGGGATCAGTGCGGCTTCTGCTTCGCGCACTGGAATGATGACCTCCATCTGGTTGTTGGTATAAATCTCGGCAATCGACTGACCACTCGCAACAACGCTTCCAACCTCTTGCAGTTTCTCAAGAACTGCGCCACTGAAAGGGGCAACAATCTGCTTACTTTTAAGCGCGATAGATGCGCTTTCTTGAGCCGCAATAAGAGAGTTTAGGCTAGCGGATAATTCCGCTTTTTGTGAAAGTAACTGGTCCAGAGCTTGTTGGCTGGCAAAGCCACGAGACCGCAACTCTTCAGTGCGCGACAACTGGGCCTCGACCAAAACGAGCCGAGCTTGCGTTGCTTCGACATTTGCGACGGTTTGATTGAGCAAGGCACGCTCTGATCCATCATCGAGTTGCACCAAAACTTCGCCTTTTGAAAATGTACCAAGATCGATAACTGAAGGATGTAGATTTGAAATGCGCCCGCCGCTTTGGGCCGAAACACTGACCTGTCTGTATGGGCTCACAAAACCTTCCGATCTTACGGGCAAAGGTTGCTCGAACAACGCTACTTCCATGGTTTCAACCAATGCAACGGGCCGCGCAACGGGTTGGATTTCAACTATTTCACGATTTTCACCAAGATACTGGTACCCGCGATACCCGCCATAAACGCAAGCAATTGCGACGGCTATCCAAGCGGCTTCACGGGCAAAAATTAAGAAAATACGGTATAGTTTTTTCATGATGTACTCTCAGGTTGCGTCGACAAAACGTAGCGTTTTTCTGGATATTCAATTTCTTTTACGATGTTCAGCTTGAATCGGTTCAAATTTCATAATCTACAAATGACTTTTTACTTAGAAAAGTATGCTCTCACGGTTTGTGCGTGAACTCGGTTTGCAACTGATCAGTGGCGTCGTTTTTAACCGGAAAAAAGACAACCAAAACCTTATTCAACTGCTGATCGCCATAGCGGTAGGCAGCAAAATGCGTTTCATTGATTATGCAAGATGGGCAAAATTATATGCGCAGCAAAGCGGGGAAATCGAGACTTTGCAAGAAAACTTGGGTTATTGGCCAATGATCTGGCTTATCTTTCCGCTCGCTGTGTCCATTCCCACCATTTCACTTTGGCCCAAATACCCATCGACAAAATAGGTTGGGGCGGTAATTGTTCCGGGCGACCCATTGCTTGAATGTCTTGGAGCAGTTGGCTGTCGATCCCGTTAAGCGCCTCTGCTGCAAGCCTTCCAGACATAGTGCCTTTCGTCATGCCGACCCCATTTTGGATCATGGCTGACCAGACATTTTCCCGAACTTGCCCAAACCCTGGCGCAAAATTAGATGTCAAACCAATTTGACCTGTCCATGTATCGACGATTGGATCGTTTTGTAACATTGGAAAACGGTCTCGGATTTGTTTTATTTGCAAATCGCGTGATTGCTGATAGGCGCTTGGGGAAACGATATCGCTTTGGCGTTTTCCCCAGAAACTTCGCATAATTATACGTTTATCCATCGTGTACCGCATCGTTGGCCCGCCAAAGGCCATTGCCGGTACCAAACCCCAGTCCTCGGGATTGCCTAGGGCTGCCTGTTCCTCATCTGTTAAAATACGGGTCATCGAGGCGAAAGCCTGAATTGTGAAAATCTTGCGCTTCAGGTGGCCCATGAAGGGGGCAAACCCGTTCACCGCAAGGATACAGCGGTCTGCAGTAATCTTCCCGCCTTTTGTTTTTGCAATTACTTTTGCACCATAATCAATTTCTAACACTGGTGTGTTTTCAAAGAACAAAACATTCTCGGGCAGGCTGTCACCCAAACCGCGCACCAAGGCTGCTGGCTGCATAAGAACTGTGCCGGGCGTATGGATCGCCCGGCGATAATAGGTCATTCCGGTGCGTGCGCGAACCGCATCACCATCCATGTCGGTATAAGGCTCCCCAAGCATATCAAGGCCTTTGATAAAGCTGTTTAGGACGGCTTCGCCTTGCTTTGATCTCGCTGCCATCAATTGCCCTTGGCGGCTCCATTGGCATTTGATGTTGTGTGCCGTTACCATTTCGTCAAGGTGCTGCCGCGCTGCTCTGGCCAAACGTAAAGATCGTTTTAAAGTGCCAAGATCATCTAGGTCTGCGCCCACATTATGTGGCAAATCAATCACAAAGCCCGAGTTGCGCGCTGAGGCTCCATCCCCCAGTTTGCCAGCTTCAACAAGCGCAACCGTCCGGTCGGGATGAATTTCGGCCGCTCGGCGTGCGGCTGCCAGCCCCGCAGCTCCTGCGCCGATCACTAGCATATCTACGCGAATGTCGTCGGTAAGCGGCGGTAAAGACTGCCTCGGCTCTAATATATTGGTCCACCCGTTGGTTTGATCATGGGTTGGAAGACGGCTGATTTTCATGCTTCTGCCCAATTGGCTGGATGGATGGCATAAACTATCAATGCATTTTCTGCCTCGTATTCCAATTCTGTTCCTTTGGGCAGCCAAATTGAATCAAATGGGCCCGCTGTAAAGCATGTTCTGTTTGCATGAACCGTTAACTCGCCTTCCAGCACGATAAGTATTTCGTCATATTTTATCGTCCAGGGGAAATGTGCATTGGTCAAACGTCCATAGCCTGATGCAAGTTCCGACATATCCTCAGCCCCGCAGACTTGAGTGGCTGCTGCTTGATCACCGTACTCAAACCTTGGTTGGAAGTTCAGGTCGGCAAATCGATTAACCCTTGGTGGAGATTTACCCATAATCCATTCCCTTTATCTCTAGACAGATGTGTCCAATGGTTTATACAATATTGGGCAACGTTGTCCAATGATAAGGAATGTCCGCAAATTCTCAGTCTAGCTAATAAATGAGCAAGGAAAACTCCTATGAAATTTGACAATCTTTCTGCGGGTACCGAACAGTTTAAATTTGCTGCCCATGTCCTTGCAAAAACACTGCTCACACATATGAAAACGCCAACTCCCTATGACCAAACTGATGAGCCATTTCGGACGCTCTATCAATGACTGGCGAAAAAAGAGACCCAAGTCGTCGTCAGCGGCGGCCCAGACGGCCTCGAACACATGAGGTCACCACCACCACCAACCGCAAGGTGAATTACAGTCAGCTGAAAAATCCATTCCCGGTGATGGATGTGTTCTCAACTGATGAAATTGCCAACATGCATAATAGTGCAGTTCGCATTTTGGAAGAGCTTGGGATGAAGGTTCTACTGCCTGAGGCGCGCAGAATTTACGCCGCTGCAGGAGCGCGTGTAGATGAAGACAGTAACATGGTTTTTATCGGGCGCGATATGGTTGAGGCAGCGTTGAATATGGCGCCTAAGTCGATCAATGGACGGGCCGGAGCGCGGCACCGTGATGTCATTCTTGAACAAGGTAGCTTGGTGTTTCAAGCCGGAGCTGGTGCACCCAACGCAACTGATCTTGAACGTGGTCGGCGCCCTGGGTCGGCGCGGGATTATACCGAATACTTAAAACTAACACACCATTTTGATGTCTTTCAAATGATCTCGCCGCAAGTAGAGCCACAGGACATTGCCACGCATCTAAGGCACTATTTTACCGTTAAAGAGCAGATGGTGCACAGCGATAAATTTCCGTTTGTTTTTTCTCGGGGAACACCACAGGCTATCGATTGCTTCGAAATGATCCGTGACTTTCGCGGAGTGTCGGATAGGGTTTTTCAGGATAACCCGCATTGCTACACGATTATCAACACCAACAGCCCCCGAACATTGGATATTCCTATGGCGCAAGGATTGATAGATTTTGCGCGCTATGGCCAATTATCAATCGTGACACCCTTTACATTGATGGGTGCTATGGCCCCTATCACAGTGGCTGGATCAATCACACTAAGCCACGCTGAGGCTTTGGCGGCAATTGTGTTGTCACAGTTTACCCATTCAGGAGCGCCGATTTGCTATGGGACATTTACATCCAATGTGGATATGAAATCTGGTGCGCCCGCATTTGGAACCCCAGCTCATTTTCAGGCCTCGCTTGCTGCCGGGCAACTTGCACGGTTTTTAGGCTTACCTTGGAGATCAGCCGCGGGCTCTGCGTCAAACCTAAATGATGTACAGGCTGCTAATGAAAATCAATTCGGCCTTTGGGGGTGCCTAATGGCGGGTGCAACCGTGGTCATCCATTCTGCGGGCTGGCTAGAGGGCGGATTAACAGTGTCCTATGAAAAGCTGATTACTGATGTCGAAGTCCTTAACATGGTGGCTGAGCTATGTGCTGGAAAGCAAGCCGGAGCTGATGAAATAGGGTTTGATACTGCCCTGTGCCAAGTCGCCCCGGGGGGACATTTTTTTGCGACCTCCCAAACAATGGAGCGCTTTAAAACCGAATTTTACGAACCAATTGTGCATGACTATGCAAACCATGGAACTTGGAGCGAACGTGGATCAATAGACGCATCCGCTCGCGCTACAGAGGTCTGGAAAAATATCCTGGCCGAAGGGTCCGGTCCGTCGATCGATGATGTAAAGCTTGGGGCCCTAGAAGATTTCATAAAAAAGCGCACCGCAGAGGGTGGCGCACCCCCAGAAAGTTAGAATGGCCAATCACTCATCCCCCTTGTTACACCGTGATAACCCCGACAAAGAGCTTCTGGTCGGCCATGTGAAGGTGACGCCCGAAGACTGGCTGAACGTCGCACGGGATGTTTTGGTGAGTGAAGGTGTGGCTGAAGTCAAGGTGATTGCTCTTGGGGAAAGACTGGGTGTTTCCCGATCTAGTTTTTATTGGTACTTCAAGAGTCGCAAGCATTTATTGGAAAAGCTACTGGATGATTGGGAAGCCCGGAACACAAAATCACTGATCGCCAAATGTAAGCTACCAACACAGTCCATTTCAGAGGCCACATGTAATTTTTTTCGCTGTTTCATTGATCCTGAATTGTTTGATCGTGGATTGGATTTCGCTGTGCGTGAGTGGTCCCGCCGGGATGGGGGCGTGCGCCAACGCATCGATCTAGCAGACAAATCCCGATTAGCTGCAGTTGCGGATATTTTTAAACGGCACGGGTTTTCCCCCTATGACGCAGATATCCGCGCCCGGATAATTTATTTCATGCAAATTGGCTATCACGCTATGGAGATTCATGAACCGATGCCGGAGCGTTTAAATCGGTTGGAAGGCTACCTTCGTGGGTTTACTGGCGAGGAACCAGACCCTGACGCAATGGCTGAATTTAAAACCTTTGTCTCTTCGTTGGAAATAGAAAAATGACTTTTGTTGAAGGGTCGCTTGTCCAAATATATGTCTAAACAGCAGGTCTTCCAGCATATAGGACTTCCCTTGATTAGGAATTAAAGCCTTTTTATTTTGGGTTACAATTAAGCCAGACGGCTTTTTAACAATTCGCCGCTTCTTGTCAAAATAGGATACCCAATCATCGAAAATGATGTGTTAACCTGTTTCAATGCTCGTAGGGTTTCTTGGTGAATATTGCTTGTTTCGATGCTCTCAACCAAGCCCCTTTGAAGCCTTGCCAGATGTTTCTTTTGCAGCTTTTGTTCGGTTTTGCGTATTTTTTCTTTTGCCAAAATTAGTTCTCTGGCTTCTTCTGGGTTCTGGTTCATCATAACATCAAGTGCTATTTTGACATTGTTTGAGATGCGCTCTGCAAACTCGGTTACTTCCGAAAGACCTTCTTCAGAGAAACTCACACCTTCCATATTCAAACGAGAGGCGAGGGGCACCATCACACGAGCGATTGAGTCTGATGCGGCCTCTAGATGGCTGGAAAGTGACGCAAGTTCCAAAGAGCGCTGTGCCATATCCTTTGAAAGTGCGTTTTCACTTAAATTTGCAAGATAGAGCTTTAGTTCTAGGTGCATGTTTTCTATCTCTTCATCCTGCTTGTATAGACTTTCTGCCTCTTCTGGGTTCCACCGGGCATATAAATTGATGCTAGTGGATAACATGGCTTCAATTCGATGGCCCATGTTGAGTAATTCACGTGCTGAACACCCCAAAGCCCTTTGCGGATGATCCAATAATGACGGGTCTAAAACACTTTGGACCTGTGAAGATTTATCATTACTAGATGTATGCTTCATGATCATATCAAGCAGTCGCATACACGGGCCAATCACTGGCAACGCCAATGTTGCCAGAAGCACATTAAAACCCAGATGAAGGTTAATGGTTTGCCGCGCAGTTTCCTGCCCGAGCATTTTTAAAATGTCTGGGTAACTTGCAAGCAAAATTGCCACAAGGATCGCGCCGCCTCCTCGCAATGTAAAATTTGCGATCGCAATTTTGCGCGCATCCAAGGGTGAGGAAAGCATTAGTGTATACGCAATAAATGCCCCGCCTAGATTGGCGCCCAAAATCATCACACTGGCCGGCATCAAAGGCAGTATTGATTGCGCGGCTAAAGTGACAAACAAAAGGACAGAGGCAACGCTTGAATGAACCAACCAGGTGAACACTGCGCCAATCAAAAAGGCAGTCACTAAATCCTGCGATAAATACTGCATCACCAACTGTGTGCTGGGATTGTTTAGCAAGGGGTCGGTCGCAGCCCTTAGCATATCAAGCGCTACAAAAATTAAAGCCAAGCCAATGAATATTCGCCCAGTTTGACGTAATATACCAGTTTTATTGCGTAGAAAGAGAGTTACACCCAACACAAAAAGCAACGGAATGAAAAAGGATTGCTTTAGCAGCAAAAGCTGGGCTGCAAGCGCTGATCCAATATCTGCGCCCAATAGCATGGCCAAACCGCTTGTTGGGCTTAAAACCCCTTTGGCTGAAAAGCTAGCTGCCAGCAACGCAACCGCTGTTGCACTTTGCAAAACCAGCGCGGTGCTAATACCGGAAAAAACAGAAAGCAGGCGGCGTTTTGCTGAATATCGCAACCATTGTCCCAGAGAATTTGAAAAGCCTCTTTCGACGCCCGTTCTGACCAGTCGCACAGCCCATATAAGCAATCCTACAGCGCCGGCCACATTCAACAAAAACATGATTAAAAATGGCTCGCTCATGACCAGTTAGCCTCGTTTGAAATGTTTTGGCCTTGAGTATCCAAAAATTCGACAAAAATCGACCTAAAATGCAAAAGGTCCGTCCCCTCGTGTTGCTTCAATTCGAATTGACTTAAAGCCCTCATGCCAACGGTGCAGTAACATACCGCCTTCCTGTTTTAAAAAACCAACTGGGGCATCATGATGGATATTATACAAAAAGCTGCTGCATACTGAGGGTGCGGTCATAACAGCATGGCCCCCAATCTGAGTGGAAATATTTCGATGAATATGTCCACATACGACAATCAGGTCACCTGAAAAGGACGTTAGTATTTCTTGCAACCTTTCACCGCCGCTGTTCAGGCCAATTGAATCCATAAATGTAATGCCTGTATTGAAGGGCGGGTGATGAAACATAACTATTACCGGAGACCCCTGCATTTTCCGCAATTGTGCATCAAGAAAATCAAGCGTTTCAGAATCTAATGCTCCTCCACCTTCTCCTTCGATCAAAGTATCTAGCCCAATTAGCTGAAGTGGTTCAAGCGCCTGATGCCAATTTAACTTACCTGATTTGGGCAGATATCCCGATTTAAAAAAGGCAGTGCGAAAGGGTGCACGCTGATCATGGTTTCCTGGAACGGCGAAAATCGGAAGATTTAAAGGGCTTAAAATGGATTTGAAAAGTTCGTAGCTTTTTTCACTACCGTCATCGCTGAGGTCGCCGCTCACAATAATGGCATCGAGGGCTCCGACTTCCTCTTGTAGTTCTGTAATCCGCATGACCAAACGCTGCAATGGGCTTGTTGTGTCTAAAGTGCCCGAAACCAGAGCGCCTTCTTGCACCAGGTGAGTATCTGATATTTGTAATACTTGAGTCATTTCACACCTCTACTTCTTCGTCCGAAACCAACATTGTCGCGACACGGCAGGCCCTGCTTTTTGGGCTAATCTTGAGCCAATTTAACATTTCAATTTTTCTCATTCATCTCAGTTAAAAATAGCTTGTGTTGTAAAAGCTCGTGTAGATCTGGAAAGTTTTCCTTTGGCAAGCGATCTGAAATAACTAGATCAATATCGCCAATGTCTCCTCCTGCAGCTGGTGCAAGTCGGCCAAACTTTGAGTGATCTAAGACTAAAATAGACTTTTGCGAGTTGGCCCTTATTTGTTGGCGCGTCTGAACTTCTGCAGCATGAAATTCTAATAAAGTTCCGTCTTCGGCAACCCCCGCCACACCAAAAACGCCAAACTCAGCTCGGTACTTACCGAAAAACTCTAGGACTTCTGCTCCAAGGATATCACGGTCAGGAAGCCTTAATTCACCACCTGGCAAGATAATTCGATTGGTTCTTTCATCACTCAGCGCCATCGCTGCACTGAGATTGTTGGTGATTACCGTTAGCCCTTTTCTATGGCGCAGAGCCTGTGCAACACATAGAGGCGTTGACCCAATGGAGATGAAAATTGTCGCACCATCTGGGATCAAATTCGCCGCGGCCTGCCCAATATCACGCTTCTCCGCCCAATTCGTTGAGACCCGCAGATCAAAGGGTGTATTTAATTGCTTGGGTATTAATTCAACGCGGCCATGTCGGCGTTTTAAGGTGCCGCCATCACATAATTTGTCCACATCCCGCCGGATTGTCTGTGTGGATACATCTAGTATCTCAGCCAACGCGCCCAACGATAACGCGCCACGCTCAAGCATGATGTCTTTTATAGCCTCACGCCGTTTTTTCTTTTTGGCCGACATAAATTCCCCTCAACCTAATTCGCCAAGCGTTCAAGCTGTGCCACTGCTCTCGGCAACCGATGCATGTTATTGCGCACTTCAACAATCAAATGTGGGGTTGAAGCGCTCGCCTTCAATGCATCCATTACGGCTGGCCAGGTGATTGACCCTTCCCCAGGAAGCCAATGACGGTCTGCATACCCATCACAGTCTTGCAGATGCATATGCGCTAAACAGTTCTCGGCGGCGGCAATGAAATCAACCACTGGAGGTGCTTTGTAATTACAATGCGAAAGATACGCGTGACCGGTATCAACAGAGAGCTTTAAATTTGGATGGTCAATTTCACAAATTGCGTCCATTCGCATCATCGGGTCAGTATCATCACTGTTTTCCAAAACTAGCGTACACCCAATATTTGCGGCACGCTGTAAAGGCGCTTCAAGGATATCAGCCATTGCCGTAATTGTACCTGGCTTTACTTGCGGGTATTGCCGCCTATTTAACTTCATCCAGTCGTTGAAAGGGCTATGGATCACCATAAATTCGCATGACAGTTGTTCGCAAATTTCTAGGGCGGTGAGAAAGCGTTTTGAAATCAGCTGTTGGAAAGCTTTTTCCAAATTGCCAAGATCCAAGCCAAAAAAAGGCCCGTGCAAGCCTCGTGCACCCCTGTGTGATTTCAGCATAGGGCGATATGTAGCCACGATGTCGGCTAGCGAGCCTTCGGATAAATTTGGCGGTGTGAAATCCTGAATTTCGATAGGTCTACTTTGTTCGCAGAGCCAAGGAAAGACATGGTCTATATTGCGCAGTGTTACCGCTGCTCCAATCATTGATAGCGTCATACCATACCCTTATTTTATCCCTGCGCGAATAAAGCTCTGCACAAACTGTCGTTGAAAGAGTAAAAAGGCAATCAGCAATGGGCCTGATGTCATCAACGTTGCAGCATTTATCACAGACCATTGAATGCCTGAATCTGTTACGGCAAATATTGAAAGGCCAACAGTAAGAGGGCGGGTTTCGACGGAATTTGTTACGATCAGTGGCCATACAAAATTATTCCAATGATGGCTTACAGAAACCAATCCATAAGCAAGATAGGTTGGTTTGGCTAGCGGAATATAGACCCGCCATAAAACGCCCAAAAAGGAACAGCCCTCAATACGCGCCGCTTCGTCAAGCTCTTTGGGGACAGTCATAAAAGTTTGCCGCAATAAGAAGATGCCAAATCCTGATGCGATATAGGGCAAACCAATAGCTGCGATTGTATCAATTAATCCAAAGGCGCGCATTGTTTGGTAGTTTTGGACAATCAGAATATCAGGCATGACCAAAAGCTGTAGCAACACCAGTGTGAACAAAATGTTGCGACCTGGAAAGGTAAACCTGGCAAAAGCATAGGCGGCAAGCGTGCACAAAAAGAACTGCGCAGCAATAATCCCAGTAACCAAAATCACCGTGTTGAAGAAATATCTGGCAAATGGGGCTTCGTTCCAGGCTTGAACAAAGTTTTGCAATGTAAGGGGTGCAAAAATATCAAACCGCGTTTCAAATTCGCTCGGATGAAAAGCGGTCCAAACAGCGTAAAGAAGTGGTAGCAACCATATGATCGCTAAACACCATGCTGCAAATGTATTTAAAGAGCGGTCGAAGTCAAAAGACCATCTAGACGTTACAGGCTGAGACAGAGAAGAAGGAATTGTTGTCATTTGTAGTGCACTTTTTTATCAAGAAAAAAGAATTGGCCAATTGCGACGGTTGTCAAGATCGCCAGCATGACCACTGTTAGTGTTGCCGCATAGGCCGTGTCCCAATAATTAAACGCGGTCTCATAAATGTAAAATAGCAGAAGACTAGAAGCATTGTTTGGCCCTCCCTCTGTCATCACAAAGATATGGTCCACCAAGCGGAATGAATTAATCACTGCATTTACCGAAACAAACAAAGTAGTTGGCATCAACAGTGGGAAGGCAACGCGTCGGAAATAATAGAATTTACTCGCGCCCTCGATAGACGCGGCCTCTCGCAAAGAGGGTGGAATCGTCTGAAGTGCCGCCAAATAAAAAATCATGAAAAATCCGGCTTCTTTCCAGATGGCTACAGCGATCATGGAATATAAGGCCGTGTCTGGTGACCCCATCCAGTTCTGTTCAGCATAGCCAAACAAACCGCGAATTTGATCGATCAGGCCAAACCCTGGTGTATAAAAGAACA
>TARA_B110000008_G_scaffold64078_1_pt1 | contig 15057 bp, 14 predicted proteins | sample TARA_B110000008 | Tara Oceans TARA_B110000008 (sample SAMEA4396496) | marine metagenome | biome: Westerlies Biome; feature: [DCM] deep chlorophyll maximum layer (ENVO:01000326); material: water (ENVO:00002006), including particulate matter (ENVO:01000060) such as... | depth 40 m
CAGTGCATCCCGGGCCAGCCTTCGGGAAAAAACCATTCTGGAACATCAGGGTAACGCAAAATAGCGCGCCGCCAGCAATGCACCAGCAGACTTCTGAGGATGGAGACTTGTAATGGATCAAATTGGTTTTTTGCATCTATCGCGCTTTGAAGGGCTGTGAACTGCTGCGTTAGAATTTGTAAGTTTTTGTCTCTTTCCGCGTTAAATAATTTATCTTTGACCCAGTTTGGAACAGCGCTTATCTCGCCCGAAATGACAAAGTGATCTCCGCAGGTCTTGGGCGCATTGCCACGCGCAAAAAAAATGTTTTGACCGAGGGCAATATACCCATTGGCCGGATCAGCCCATGGACCTTTTGCTCTGGCTTTTTCCGTAAGCACAAGATGCCAGTGATCGCCGCGTTGAACATCTAATCCATAGATCCGCTGACTGGCAATTTGCGATTGCAGTAATCCTTTGGCGGTCAATGAATAAATCGAATTACGTCCCAATTTTCGTACAGTTATCCACTCTTCCTTGCGCAGCCTGTGTAAAGCAACGCGTGTTGCTTCAGGCTTTATGCCGATCAAAGCGGTCATTTTATTGATTAAATGCGCGCTCAGCTCATCATCGGGGTTGCGCGCGAGGTCGCCAAAAATACTCGCAATGAAAGACCAAACACGCGGTGTCCTGCCAGAGAGTAAAATATCTAACGCCTGTTCAAAGGCTGTTTTTTCACTGCTTTCCATTGCTGTTAGCGTACACGGTTTTACCGGTAAAATTCAACCAGTTATTGGTGATCAGCTGTATAGGCATTCATAGTTAAAAGTTCATACTCTGCGACTAAATCCGTATCTTGATTATGAATTTGGACATGCCACCTTACTTCGCCATACTCTGCCGTTCTGCGGGTTTTTTGTTTGACGGTCAGCGCCACATGAATGCTATCGCCCGCGACGACGGGTTTTGCGAATTTCAACCGATCCAATCCGGTATTGGCCAAAACCGGCCCTTCGTCTGGATCAACAAACAATCCCGCTGCAAACGATAATAGTAAATATCCATGAGCGACTTTACCGGGGAAAAACGGGTTTCGCTTGGCGGCCGCATCATCCATATGGGCATAAAATGTATCGCCCGTGAAATTGGCAAAATGTTCGATATCTTCAGCGCTGATCTGACGTCCCTCTGTGTGCAGCGTATCACCGGGGGTTAAATCATCGAACCGGCGCCGGAACGGATGCGGCGGCCTGCTATTTTGCGCTGTGCCTTTTATCCAATTACCTGTTATGGCGCTTAGCATATCGGGTGTGCCTTGTACGGCGGTCCTTTGCATATACTGCATCACGCCCCGTAACCCGCCCATTTCTTCACCGCCGCCGGCTCGGCCGGGACCGCCGTGAATTAGATGCGGAAGCGGTGCACCATGTCCGGTGGCCTCATGCGCGCTATGCCGATTATTTATATAAATGCGGCCATGATAGGCGCCCACACCAAGAGCTATGTGTGCTGCATGATCAGGTTGGTTGGTAAAGAGTGAAACCACCAAGCTGCCGCCCCCGTGATTGGCCAGCGCAACTGCGTGATCCAGATCCTTGTAGGGTATAATAGTGGATACTGGACCAAAAGCCTCATGCTGATGCACCAACTTTGCGTCATCCGGCGCGCGTGCGCAGAGCAATTTAGGCCCAACAAAGGCGCCTTTGGCCAAATCCATGGGTGCCTGCATATCCAACAGGACATCACATTCGGTTTTAAACTGTTCATATTTAATCAAGACATCTTTTTTCTGTAGCTGAGAAATTAAAGCGCCCATCTGTGTGTTTTGATCGCGGGGGTCGCCAATTCGGATCGTTTCAAGTTTCTGCTTGAGCGCAGTGCCAACCTCTTCTGCCCGCGCTTGCGGCACCAGTATCCGGCGGATCGCTGTGCATTTTTGACCTGCCTTGACGGTCATTTCTTGACATACTTCTTTGATGAAAAGGTCAAATTCCAGACTGCCCTGATGCGCATCTGGGGCTAGAATGGACGCGTTTAAACTGTCTTGTTCGGCAATGAAGCGCACTGAGTTTTTGATCAGTGCGGGCGTTTTTCGCAGGATATGCGCAGTTTGCTCTGACCCTGTGAAACTTAGCACATCCTGGCAGTCCAGATGATCAAGTAAGTTACCGATTGGTCCAGTGATAAGTTGAATACTGCCCGGCGGCAAAATATTGCTTGCCTCAATGATGCGCACTGCCGCCTCGGTGACATAGCAGCTGGCAGTTGCTGGTTTTACGATTACTGGCATGCCGGCCAATATTGCCGGCGCCAATTTTTCCAACATGCCCCAAACTGGAAAATTAAAAGCATTAATCTGAACCGCAACTCCGCGGCACGGTGCTGCTATATGTTGGCCAAGAAAAGAGCCCGAGCGCGACAATTGCTCAACCTTGCCGTCACAGTAAACTTGGCTGTCCGGCAATTCGCGGCGCCCAATCGAGGCGTAGCCAAAAACCGTTGCAATCCCGCCATCGATATCAACCAAGTGATCTTTCGCCGTCGCGCCTGTCAAAAAAGAAAGTTGATATAGCTCTTCTTTGTGCTCGTTTAGTTTCGTTGCCAGCGCTTTTAGAAGCTTTGCCCGATCATGAAACCCCACTTTCCTTAGCGCAGTCCCGCCTTTGCCTTTGGCATGTTCCAATAGGGCCGACGTATGGTTTTTGCTGCTTCCAGCCCGCGCAATAACTGATCCATCAATCGCCGAATAGATTTCATGCGCATTTTGATCCGCTGCGATCCATTGCCCTGCTACAAAACTTTCTACCTGTTGAATAACCATTTTGCTGTCCTTTAAATCCAATTAATAATTTATTGACCAACCGTTCGGTTTATGCAAGCTTTGACTTGAATATTTGTCAAACAATACCTTTGGAAAGGATGTGCTGTGACCCCCAAAGAACGCGCTGAAAAATCTGCTTATGCCATGTGGGCAAGCGATCGGGCTTCGCAGTGGGTTGGAATTGAGCTTCAAGATATTGATGAGGGGTTTGCTCGTTTGACCCTTTGTCTCAAAGCGCATCATTGCAATGGCCATGGGATTGGGCATGGCGGCATAACTTTTTTGCTGGCAGACAGTGCATTTGCTTTTGCCTGCAATAGCCGTAATCAAATTACTGTTGCCATGCATAATATGATCAGCTTTCTAAACCCTACGCATGAGGGCGATATTTTGATTGCCGAGGCCAGAGAGACCAGCCTAAACGGCAAAAACGGTATTTATGATGTGCGGGTCATGAACCAGCACAATGAGGTAGTGGCCGAGATGCGCGGCATGTCGCGGGCGATCAAAGGCCAAGTTTTCCAAGACTAAGAAAGGCAAGAGGATGAAAGACCTAACACCTGACAGGGCAGAGCTTGATCAAATTGAAATAGCGCCAATAGATGAAATCCGCGACTTGCAATTAAAGCGGCTTAAATGGTCATTGGCCCACGCCTATGCCAACGTTGGCTTTTATCGCGATAGTTTTGACCAACTTGGGGTGCATCCCGATGATTTAAAATCTCTAGATGATTTGGCAAAGTTTCCTTTTACAACAAAAGCCAACCTGCGTGACCATTACCCATTTGGGCTTTTCGCAGTTGATAAGTCGCAAATTGTCCGGGTGCATGCCTCATCGGGCACCACGGGCAAGCCGACCGTTGTTGGATATACTCAAAACGATATCTCAATCTGGGCAGATTTGGTGGCGCGCTCGCTGCGCGCATCGGGTGTGCGGGCAGGGGATATGGTCCACAATGCCTATGGTTATGGTCTTTTCACTGGCGGTTTGGGCGCGCATTACGGAATTGAAAAACTGGGTGCAATGGTGGTGCCAGTTTCGGGTGGCCAGACCGCACGTCAGGTCATGTTGATCGAGGATTTCAAACCCAAGGCCATCATGGTGACACCGTCCTATATGCTTAATATCTTAGAAGAGTACCACCGACAGGGCTTAGACCCGCGCCAAAGTTCGCTTGAAACAGCAATTTTTGGGGCAGAGCCGTGGACCAACGCCATGCGGGAAGAAATTGAACAGGCTTTTGATATGCATGCTGTTGATATTTATGGTTTATCAGAAATTATGGGCCCTGGCGTTGCCAATGAATGCGTTGAAACTAAAGATGGGCTTCATATTTGGGAAGATCATTTTTATCCAGAGATTATTGACCCGCAAACAGGTCAAGTCGTCAAAGACGGCACCAAAGGCGAGTTGGTTTTTACCACATTGACCAAAGAGGGCATGCCGCTCATCCGCTATCGTACGCGGGATTTAACGCAGCTGCTTCCTGGAACGGCCCGCAGCATGCGGCGGATGGAAAAAGTCACGGGCCGCAGTGATGATATGATTATCCTGCGCGGTGTGAACGTGTTTCCAACTCAGATCGAAGAGCAGGTGATCGCAACACAAAATCTGTCGCCATATTTTCAAATAGAACTAGTGCAAAAGGGGCGGATGGATGGCATGCGGGTGCATGTCGAGGTGTTGCCGGATGCAAACAGCCAAAACCAAAGAACTACCGCAACCCAAGAGCTTACCCAACGCATTAAAGATGTTGTTGGCGTGTCTTGTGAGGTTGAGGTCGCCGAACCCGGCAGTGTTCAACGCTCAGAGGGTAAAGCCAAACGCGTGGTGGATAACCGGCAAGGGAGCTAAAACCATGGCGCGGCCAATCGCTAAAGACTATGAGTTCAAACGGGACCATATTTTAAATTCAGCTGCCCGGCTTTTTGCAAAAGAAGGTTTCGCAGGAGCATCAATGTCGGCGCTTGCCCAAGAATGCAAGATTTCTAAAGCCAATATCTATCATTATTATTCAGGCAAGGACGCGTTATTATTTGATCTTTTAGATAGCTACCTTAAGACCCTTCACCAAAAGCTGACATCTTTAAAGTTAGACGGGGCCCCGCCTAAGCAAAAATTCTTTCTTTTGGTTCGCGAAATTTTGCTCGCCTACCAAGGTATGGATTACCAGCATCAGGTGCAATTAAACGAAATGCAGCATTTGCCAAAAGCACAGCAAGATATTCTTCGCAGTTATCAACGCGATATGATTTCCATTTTGCGCAATGTAATTTCAGAAATAGCACCTGTTGTTGCAGCGCAGGATAAGTCCAAATTGCACGCGGTGACCATGTCGGTGTTCGCGATGCTGAATTGGTTTTATATGTGGAACCGCCAAGAAGGTACAGAGGCCCGTGAAAATTATGCACAAGTCGTGACTGATCTCACTTTAGACGGTATAATATCCGATCATTGATCGTATTGGATCACCAGATGATCCGAGAGAGGATAGGACTGACACGACAAAGCATAGCCTTTGGTGATTTCATCATCTTCTAGCGCATGATTGGCAATCATCTCGATATCGCCTTCAATTACTTTGCAGCGACAGGTCGAACAAACCCCAGCCTGACAGGAAAATGGCGCATCAAGATTGTTTTCAAGGGCGGCCTCTAAAATACTTTGATCGCGGCGCATTTCGAACGAAGAAGATGCACCATCGATGGTGACAGTAACGGATGTTGTCGCTTGATTTTGATCATGGGCATTTGTCTTTGTTTTTAGCTCCAAGCGGCCTGGTTGATTGGATTTAAATAGCTCATACTTTATTTTTTCTTGGGGCAGCCCATGATGCGAAAGGCTCGCCGCAATTAATGTCATCATCGGTTCAGGGCCACAAATAAAGGCACAGGAGATCTGGGGTAGTGAAATCCAGCTTGCAAATACTGCATCTAATTTATCGGTGGTAATACGCCCGGAAAATAGGTCGATTTCCTGAGGGTCATCTTCCAAAATATGCAAAACACTCAGGCGGTTCATGTAGATATTTTTTAAATCTTCCAGCTCTTCGCGGAACATAATCGAGCTTATACGGCGATTGGCGTAAAGCAGCGTAAAGCGGCTGTGCGGCTCACGTGCAAGCGTGGTTCTTATAATCGATAACAAAGGTGTAATGCCTGAGCCGCCGGCAAATCCGAGATAGTGGTTTTCTGCTTCGGCATCGAGCGGTGCGAAAAATCGACCTTGTGGTGGCATGGCGTGTAAAACATCACCCACAGCCAATTCACTGTTGGCCCAAGTGGAAAAGGCCCCATTGGCAACATGTTTAATCCCCACTTGCAGTACCGTCTCATCAAGACCGCTGCATATCGAATAGGATCTACGGATTTCTTGTCCATCGAAGTCCTTTTTAAACGTTAGGTATTGGCCTTGGATAAAATCAAAATTTGTTTTGGGATCGGGGCTTAGGCTAACAACAACCGCATCGCGAATTGTCTTTTGAATATCAGTGACGGTCAGAGGGTAAAAACGGGCCATATCAGACTTTCTAAAGGCACTTGAAGTAATCAAAAGGTTCAAGGCACTCTTGGCAGCGCCATTGCGCTTTACAGGGGGTAGAGCCGAATTGACTGATCCTTTCTACATCCACCGCGCCGCATTGTGGGCAACATTTCGGACCACCAGAGGGGTTTGGCGGTGCAATGCCATAGGACTGCAGTCTTTTTTTGCCGCGCTCTGAAATCCAATCAGTTGTCCACGCCGGATTAATCTGCTGCTTTATATCAATGTTCTCAATACCGTTCGAGTGCGCTGCTTTTTCAATTTCAAATCTAATGACTGTGGTGGCTGGGCATCCCGAATAGGTCGGGGTGATCGTGATCTGTAGGCGGTCATTTTGCCAAGCTACATCTCGAATAATGCCCAAGTCCACAATTGAAATTGCTGGTATTTCCGGGTCAGGAACTTGATCCAAAAAGCTCCAAATATGCTTTGTACAAGTTGCCATACTACCAACGCGCATCTGGATAGGCACGCTGCAAATATTGCATCTGTGCTAATAAATGGCCGAGATGTTCACTGTGCATCTTGCCGCTTTTACCGCCTTTCTGGGCAAAGCTGCCTTCCGGGGTGCTTAGCGTAGCCTGCCTAAGAACAGGCTCAATTGTTTGAAGGTAGTCATTTTTCAATTGGCTGGGCAACGGGCCAATATTGGCATCGGCTATGGCGTGATCGACCTCATCATCGCTCAACATCTCGCCAACAAATGGCCACAACCGCTCAAGAGCACTTTGCATGCGAAATCGGCTTTCCTCGGTGCCATCGCCTAAAGCGATCACTGTTTCGCCGGACCGTTCCAGATGGTAGCTGACTTCTTTTATCGCCTTGGTGGCAATGTCGCCAACACGTTGATCACCTGATGTTTGCAATGCCTTAAGGTGCAGAAAATGAAAGGCGTCAAACAGATATTGCCGCATCATGGTGTGGCCAAAATCTCTGTTCGGTTGTTCGACCAAAAGCAGGTTATGAAAGTCATAAACCTCGCGATGAAATGCCAATTCATCCGCCGTTTGTTTGCAACCTTCTAGCTGTCCGGCCAATCCCAGCCAAAGTTGCGTCTGACCGATTAGATCAAGTGCGATGTTGGCCAAGGCGATATCTTCTTCCAAAGCTGGTGCATGTCCACACCATTCTGAAAGCCGTTGACCTAAGATCAAGGCATTGTCCCCCAGTCTTAAAGCGCAGTGTTTTAAGGGGCTTCCCATCACATCGCTCCGGCGTCGTCTGGAATATCATAAAAGCTGGGATGCCGGTATACTTTAGAGTTGCTTGGATCATAAAGTGGCCCCTTATTGGCAGGGCTGCTGGCACTGATATCCGCGGCTTTAACCACCCAGATGCTCACGCCTTCATTGCGCCGAGTATAAACATCTCGTGCGTTTCGAATGGCGGCTTCGGCGTCGGCAGCGTGCAGGCTACCCACATGGCGATGGCTTACCCCATGCTGACCGCGGATGAAAATTTCCCAAAGAGGCCATTCGTTTGACATTTGATCGCTCCTATTCTGCGGCCATTTTTGCAGTGGCTTTTTTACGGGCATGGGCCAGCATTGCATCACGAACCCACGCGCCGTCATCCCAAGCCTTGCGGCGTGCTTCTAGGCGCTCTTTGTTGCATGGGCCGTTGCCCTTGAGCACATTAAAAAACTCTTCCCAATCAGGTTGAGAGAAATCATAATGGCCGCGCTCTTCATTCCAAGACAGTTCTGTATCAGGGACTTTAAGTCCAAGAAGGTTGGCTTGCGGCACGGTTTGGTCGACGAATTTTTGCCGTAGTTCATCGTTTGAATTCATTTTAATCTTCCACGCCATGGATTGCTCTGAATGGACGCTTTCTTTGTCAGAGGGGCCGAACATCATCAAAGAGGGAAACCAGAACCTGTTTAGCGCATCTTGCGCCATTCGCTTTTGCGCGGCAGTGCCTTCTGACATTTTCATCATAATGTCGTAGCCCTGACGCTGATGAAAGCTTTCTTCTTTGCAAATGCGCACCATAGCGCGTGCATATGGTCCAAATGATGTGCGCTGCAGGGGCACTTGGTTCATAATTGCAGCCCCATCAACGAGCCAGCCGATAGCCCCCATATCTGCCCAGGTTAAGGTCGGGTAATTAAAGATCGAGCTGTATTTCATTTTGCCCGAAAGCAGATCTTTGGTCAGTTGATCACGGCTAATCCCCAAAGTTTCAGCTGCGCAGTAAAGATAAAGACCATGCCCTGCTTCATCCTGTACCTTGGCCAAAAGAATGGCTTTGCGCTCAAGGGTAGGGGCGCGTGTTATCCAGTTTCCTTCGGGCAATTGTCCAACAATTTCCGAATGCGCGTGTTGGCCAATTTGGCGGATGAGCGTTTTGCGATAACTCTCTGGCATCCAATCTTTGGGTTCAATCTTTTCACCTTGATCAATCCGCTCTTGAAAGTGGCGTTCTTCTAGGCTCATCTCAGAAAGTGGCTTTACATTTTTACTCGTGCTTTTGACCATTTGTGCATACATTAGAATTTCCCCGCTTAAATGCGCTCTATTATCATCGCAACGCCCTGACCCACGCCAACACACATTGTGCAAAGCGCATAGCGTCCTTTGGTGCGCTCAAGTTGATTGACAGCGCTGACAACCATACGCGCGCCCGACATCCCTAGTGGGTGGCCCATGGCAATGGCCCCACCATTTGGATTAACGAAATCTGCATCATCTGGAACACCCAAAGCCCGCAGTGTGGCCAGCGCCTGCGCGGCAAAGGCTTCGTTCAACTCAATCACATCCATATCCGTGATCTTCAGACCGGTTTTGGCAAGAACCTTTTGCGTTGCAGGAACAGGCCCAATTCCCATAATGCGCGGTGCAACGCCGGCAGATTGCATGGCGATAACCCGCCCCTTTGGCGATAGCCCTTGTTTTATGGCGGTGGCTTCTGAGGCCATTAATATTGCAGCTGCGCCATCGTTGACCCCCGAGGCATTGCCCGCGGTCACGGATAGGTCGGTCCCGTTTATGCCGCGCAACTTGGCCAGTTTTTCACGTGCGGTGCCCGGGCGAGGATGTTCATCACAGTCAACAATGATTGGATCGCCCTTGCGCTGGGGCAAAGTGACTGGTGTGATTTCTGCAGAGAATAGCCTGCGTTCCTGCGCAGACGCCCAGCGCTCTTGCGAGCGTTCGGCAAAGGCATCTTGATCTTCGCGGCTGATCGAAAACTCTTCGGCCACATTATCTGCTGTTTGGGGCATGCTATCGGTGCCATACGACTGTTGCATTTTAGGGTTGATAAAACGCCAACCGATTGTGGTGTCATAAATCTCTGCCGCGCGGTCAAAGGCAGCTCTCGCCTTGGGCATGACAAAGGGTGCGCGGCTCATGCTTTCAACACCGCCAGCGATTGCAAGATCATACTCACCAAGCTTTATCGCCCGCGCGGCTTGGCCAACGGCTTCTAGCCCAGAGGCACAAAGTCTATTGACTGTTACGCCTGATACAGTCTCTGGCAAACCCGCTAGCAGCGCCGCCATGCGGGCCACATTTCGGTTATCTTCGCCGGCTTGATTGACGCAGCCGTAAACCACATCATCCAAGTTCGACCAATCAACGGTTGGATTGCGCTCTATTAAAGCGGAAACTGGAAGGGCCGCGAGATCATCGCAACGCACGTTTGAAAGCGCGCCAGCAAATTTTCCAATCGGTGTGCGTTGGGCATCGCAAATATAGGCTGAAGTCATGTCTACCGCTCCCTGCATTCTAAACACCATATACAGGGAGCATTCTTATCCGTCAATAATTGCGTTACAAAAAAATAATTTATTAGCAAAAATAAGTAACGGTTAGGGGCTCATTCATTAACGAAGCCTTTGTTCCGTGTTTTTATCAAAGAACAATGCAGAGCCGTGGTCAAAATCGAGCCCAATATCCTGTCCAGTTGACAATTCGTTATCATCGTCAATTTCGACAATAATCCGCTCGCCTGTTTGGCTGTCAAGATAAGCATAACTGACGCCGCCTAAACGTTCGTGAATACCAATTTTCAAACCATTTTTTGACATATCCAAGCGCAAAGCCTTTGGCCTAACCCCAACAGTTACCTTGGTACCGTCAGCTGGCAATTGGATGGATGTTTCAATGGGATGCTCATCGAGTGCAGGTACAATAATTTGGTTTGAACGCACAATACCGTCGAGAAAGTTCATTGCAGGCGAGCCAATAAACCCAGCCACAAATTTATTCTCGGGATTATGGTAAAGCTCCATTGGGGCTCCGACTTGCTCCACATGACCATCCCGCAATACGACAATTTTATCAGCCAAGGTCATCGCCTCAACTTGATCGTGGGTGACATAGATCATCGTGGCACCAATTTCTTTATGCAGCCGAGCGATTTCCACCCGCATGTCAACACGAAGCTCCGCATCAAGGTTTGACAGTGGCTCATCAAACAAAAATACTTCAGGGCCACGAACAATCGCACGTCCAATTGCAACCCGTTGCCGTTGACCGCCAGACAAGGCTTTTGGTTTGCGGTCTAAGTAGTCTTCAAGTTTCAATATGCGGCTTGCTTCTGCAACTTTTGACTGAATCTCTGACTTTGGGTGTCCAGTCATCTTTAACCCAAATCCCATATTTTCAGCGACGGACATATGTGGATAAAGTGCATATGTCTGAAAGACCATCGCTACGCCGCGGTCAGCTGGATCTGCTTCAGTAACATCTCGACTACCGATTTGTATCATGCCTTCGGTGGTTTCTTCCAAGCCTGCGATCATACGAAGAAGTGTTGATTTCCCACATCCAGAAGGTCCAACAAAAACACAAAACTCACCATCTTTTATATCAAGGTCAACCCCGTGAATGACCTGTACCTCACCATATTTTTTGAATGTATTTCTGAGTTGTACGCCGGACATTGTTAGCCTCTTTAGGTTGGGAATTGCCAATTTTCTGCTGCTTGGGATATTTCAGATGCAGCTATTTGAAGTCTGGTGGCCTGCGCCTCTAAGCTATCCAAAGAATGTCTTTTGGTGCTAGAAGTGAGCGAGATCGCTCCAAGTGCATTGCGTTTTGAATTTAGGATTGGCACAGCGATACAAATAATCCCAGGCTCATGTTCCTCGCGGTCAAAGGCCATGCCGGTTTCTGCAATCTTATCCAATTCAGCACGCAGAGCATCTGCAGATGTTATGGTCGTCGATGTGTATCCATAATATGACTGTTCTGCCATGGCCCGCTCTTGTAGCTTGGCAGGTAAAAAGGCCATGATAGCTTTTCCAACACCTGTGCAATAGCCGGGGCCGGATTTACCAGCCGAGCTGAACATTTCGATTGGTTGCGCAGCATTTCTTTTATCCACATACAGAACTTGGCCCTCGTCCATTTGGGCCAGATGGAGTGTTTCGCCCAGCTCTTTGGCCAGTCTGTCCAATATTGGGCGTGCCACAGGAGCCAATGCACTTTGCCGCCATGCAGCATGTGCAAGTCGGACCAAACGTATGCCCGGCTGGTAGGTTGCGCGGTCACCATCAAAGCTGAGCATTCCTTGGTTGGTTAGAGTTTGAACCAAACGATACAATGTTGCTTTGGGATGAGGGCTATCTGCCAAGATTTCTGAAAATCGAACAGGACGGTCAAAACTGGCAATTAAGTCCAGAATTTCCAGAGCTTTACCAACCGTACCATCCACAGTGGTCTGTTTGCTCATTTTCTTGCCTTTCCTATGACCGTTTTTAGGTGGCACGAAGTTGTTGACAACCTCTGGGATTCGTCTCATTGTTTCAATAGTTGGAAAAAGGTTTCATTATTTGAGACTAATGTCAACTGGATAAATGGGAGGAACTCATGACAAACACACTTACGACCAAGCTGAGCACGATTGCAGCAACAACAGTTTTTGCTACATCTGCCTTTGCCGGAGATCTGGTTATCACATTTGATGACTTGAACCCCGGTCCAAAACAAGCGTTTGAAGAAGCGGTTGCGGCATTTGAGGCCGCCAACCCAGACATCAATGTAACAATCAACAACAATGACCGCGAAGCGCATAAATCTGCGATCCGTAACTTCCTGTCAGCAAACCCACCGGATGTAACATCTTGGTATCCGGGCAACCGCATGGGCCCTTTTGTTGATGCAGGGCTGTTTGAACCCATTGATGACCTATGGGCTGAAAACAACCTAAATGAGGATATGGCTGCGGTAAAACCAACCATGTCACGCAACGGAAAAACCTGGGGCGTGCCGTATTCATACTACCAGTGGGGCGTTTATTACCGCAAAGACATCTATGACAAGCTGGGTTTGTCAGAGCCAAAAACATGGAGCGAGTTACTTTCAAACTGTGACGCTCTGAAAGGCGTAGGTGTTACACCCTTTACCATTGGAACCAAATACCTTTGGACAGCAGCGGGCGTGTTTGATTACTTGAACCTGCGGACCAACGGTTATGATGTTCACAACGCTCTGACAGACGGTAAGATCAAGTATACCGACGACCGGATCCGTGCAACATTTGCCAATTGGGAAGAAATGCTGGATCGTTGTTCATTCGTTGACAACCATGCATCTATGGATTGGCAAGGCGGTGTTGCTGCCTTCGCAAATGGTGACGCAGGGATGTATGTAATGGGTAACTTCGCAGTAGGTGCGATGCGAGATGCTGGTTTGACAAATGATCAAATCGATTACTTCCAGTTCCCTGAAATCACACCAGGTCTTCCAATGGCAGAAGAAGCGCCAGCGGATGCGTTCTTTATCCCATCGGGTGCTAAGAACAAAGAGGATGCTAAAAAATTCCTCGCATTTGTTGCGCAGGCTGACACGCAATCCAAGTGGAACGCAATCCTTGGTCAGTTGCCACCTAACTCAAAAGCAACCGTCGGGGATGACAAGTTCATCCAAGAAGGATTTGCTGTAGTGTCTGGTGCTGCTGGTCTTGCTCAGTTCTATGACCGCGATGCGCCGGCCGCTATGGCGTCTGAAGGCATGAAGGGTTTCCAAGAGTTCATGCTAGACCCAAGCAAACTGGATGCAATCCTAGAGCGTTTGGATCAAGTCCAAGCAGAGGTTTATAAGTAATACTAAACCAATTGGCGGGCGCGAGCTGTCGCGCCCGTTTCACCAACTTTGAGGGGCGCAATGCAAACCGGCATCTCACATACACAAGCAACTTGGATGTCGCGCCACAAGTTGGATATAGCGCCCTTTATTTTCTTAATCCCAGCATTATTTTTCTTTTTAATTTACGTTGTAATACCAATTTTCCAATCATTGCAGCTGTCGCTTTATGCATGGAATGGCCTTTATGATGGCAATGGCCAATCCACTGCGACTTTCATAGGTTTGGAAAATTACCGTAATCTTTGGGTTGACCCAAATTTCTGGATTTCAATTAAAAACAACCTTTTATGGCTGTTTCTTTATATGCTGGCTGTTCCAGTCGGATTGATGATCGCTATCTTTTTAAATCAAACTGTCACGGGTATTCGGATTTATAAGTCGCTTTTTTTCTTTCCGTTTGTGATCAGCCAAGTGGTCGTCGGTTTGATATTTGGTTGGTTTTACAATCCTGATTTTGGCATTGTCGCAAAAGTCTGGCAATTTTTCTTTTGTGAAGAAACCATCAATTTTATTGGTAATAAAACAGTCACATGCGCGCGCCCTGTGCCGGATATATTATCCAGTGCTGACTATGCCACTTACGGCATTATCTTTGCTGGTTTGTGGCCTCAGGTTGCCTATTGCGTCATCTTGTATCTTACAGGTCTTAATAATGTTGCCGCGGATCAAATAGAAGCCGGCCGGCTTGATGGCGCCAAAGGCTGGCGGATGTTGTGGTATGTAGTGCTTCCGCAATTGCGCCCAGCAACCTTTATTGCGGTTGCGGTTACGGTTATCGGGGCTTTGCGATCCTTTGATATGATCGCAATTATGACCCAAGGCGGCCCTTATGGAATGACCAATGTGCTTTCTCACTATATGTATGAGGTTGCGATCAGTGAATACGGCGAGCGCTATGGATACGGCTCATCTGTAGCAACGGTTTTGTTTGCCATAATGATGGTGTTCATCAGCTATTTTTTGTGGCGCATGTACCAAGACGAACGGCGAGGTGCCTAGATGTTTCCGCGTCCTATAGAACGGGCAAGTACAACAACTCGTGTTGCCTATCAGTCATTTCTTCCTTTAGCTATATTTTTATGGCTGTTGCCGCTTCTTGCGATTTTTCTTACGTCCATGCGCGGGTCTAAAGATATCAATACTGGGAATGTTTTTGGCTGGCCAACTGAGTTCAAGCTGATCGAAAACTATTACACTGTTTTTGCTCAGACAGAGGCCGTCAAATATTTGATCAACAGTTTTATGATAACCTTGCCCACGGTTGCTATTTCTGTATCTTTGGCGTGCTTGGCGGGTTACGCGCTTGCCGTTTATCGGTTTCGCTTGGCCCTGCCATTATTTTTCCTATTTGTTGCTGGTAATTTTGTACCGTTCCAAATCCTGATGGTACCGGTGCGAGATTTATCCGTTCAAACTGGCCTTTATGACACTATCGCCGGTCAGTTTCTGTTTCATGCAGCGTTTCAAACAGGGTTTTGCACTTTGTTTATGCGGAATTTTATAAAAGCCTTGCCGTTTGATTTAATTGAGAGTGCTCGCGTGGAAGGCGTCGCAGAGTGGCGTATATTTTGGTATATTATCGTGCCGCTTGTGCGGCCTGCAATTGCCGCGTTGGCGGT
>TARA_B110000008_G_scaffold175516_2_pt1 | contig 15044 bp, 13 predicted proteins | sample TARA_B110000008 | Tara Oceans TARA_B110000008 (sample SAMEA4396496) | marine metagenome | biome: Westerlies Biome; feature: [DCM] deep chlorophyll maximum layer (ENVO:01000326); material: water (ENVO:00002006), including particulate matter (ENVO:01000060) such as... | depth 40 m
TGGGAAATCCTCTGTGAAATCAAAAGGTAAATCATGTAAGCCCAGCAGATCGCGCATCGTATTTCGGTACTCTCTGCGATTGAGTCTACGTAAAACGGTTTGCTTGGGGCCTTTTTCCTTTTCCCATTCAACAAGGGTTTTGGTAAGCCAGGCAATGGTCTGTTTGATTTCTTCTGATTTGGGTTGCTTGACTTCCTTTTTCTTGGGAGGCATTTCACCTAGGTTGAGTTGGTCGAGGATGTCATGAAGTAGATTGACTTTTTCTTCGTCACCTAAATCGATCATCTGTTTACCCGATAATTCCTTCGAAAGCTGGTGAAAAGTACGATCTCCTTTTTCTTCCTCAGAACCATGGCACTTTATGCAATAATTTTGGGTAAATTGAAAAACTTTCTGATCGAATTCTACGACTTTTGAAAAGGCGTGATTAATTCCAACTAGAAAAAGTACAACGAATCCAAAAACGGATGAATGAAAAATCTTCTCCATTTATAGAAACTAGGTGATTTTTTCGAGGCCGGTAAGGGTTCCGGATGAGGTGTTGAATTGATCCACATCCATACCAAAATTCTGTAACATTGAAAGATATAGATTACAAAGAGGAGTGGATTGTTTTCCGGCACGTGCAAAATGCATGTGTTCACCGTGCTTGAAACCACCACCGGAAAGCAGAATGGGGAGGTCTCGATTACTATGGGAATTTGCGTTGCTCATTCCACTTCCAAGAAGAGACATTGTGCTGTCCAGTAAACTTGCACCGTTAGGTTCTTTTACATCCTTAAGTTTTTTGAGAAATCGCGCAAATTGATCGACATGAAAAGTTTCAATAATGGAAAGTTCATCAATAGCATCCTGGACTTGTCCGTGATGAGAAAGGGTATGGTATCCCTGTGAAACTCCGGATAATCCACCGTTTTCTTTTCCTAAATTAGTAAATGCCAGACTGATAACCCGGGTTGAATCGGTTTGAAGGGCAAGAGCCATCAGATCGTAAAAAAGGGGGGTTCGATCCTTGAGGGTTAGTGAATCCACACCCTGAGGCAGGAAATAATCCGTATTTGGTTTTTCCTTATCGAGCCAGAGAGAGGATTGTTCAATGCGTTTTTCGAATTCGCGAACGGAGGTGAAATATTGGTCCAGTTTTTCGGTGTCTGCATAACCTAAGCTTTTTTTAAAACGATCTGCCTGGGTTTTCGCGAGATCAAGAATGGAGCGTTTATCAATTAAAGCTCTTTCTGTTTGATTACGTGTTGAGCTGTTCTCTTTACGAAAAAGCATTTGATAAAGTTTTTCCAAACTACGGATAGGTTGGATATTGTTTCCATTACTCGTCCATGAAAGGGTATGTTCATTCCCGCGGTCGGCATCTAGTGTAAGAGAAGGGTACCTTGTTTTCTCTCCAGTAAAGTCGGCTGCTTTTTGATCCAGGGAAATATTGGCTTCGGCATATCCTTTCGAATGGTTGGTTGGAATGCCCGAGAGGAAAAACTTGGTTGCATTGTGACCACCGCTGAGGTTGTGATCCAAGCCGGAGAATACTGTATAATCACCCCGCAACGATTCAAGTGGCTTCAGGAGTAAGGGCGATTGAAATTGCTTACCGGTCTCGATGGGATGGAAGTTTTCGGGGACAAAGCCGTAAAAAATTCCGGTTGCCGTTATTCGTTTTGGTGAGACAAGAGAGGCGGATTCTGCATTTGCCTCGAGAAGGGGGAGGGCAATCATAGATCCACCCAATCCTTGCAGAAATCTTCTACGGGCAATGTGTCTTTTAATAAGCATCTGCATAAAATACTATGCAAAAAACACTTAAAAACCAAGGCTACATTAGCATTTTACCAAAGAAAAAAAGAACTGGAAAGCCTTCGAAAGTATTACTTAAATATGGGTTCTACCATGTTTCCATTGATCTTTTCCCAACCGGCATACAATAAATCAAATTGTTCAGGCATTTCCTTAGATAAGTCTTTGGTCTCAGAGGGATCCTTGGCTAAATCATAAAGTTCCCATTTTTTGGGTGTTTGCCTGAGGATTTTCATGTCGCCCACGCGGAAGGCCGCTTTATGGCTCTGCCTCCAATACAGCCACTCGTGCGGATCTTCCTTGTGCTTTCCTGTGAGGTAAGGAAGAAGGTCATAAGATTCAATATATTCACCTTTGGGTTTAGATACCCCTGCCGCTGCATGAATGGTGGCAAAAATATCTGTACTCAGTACGGGCCTATCATAGGTTTTCCCCGCAGGTACTTTTCCAGGCCATTGAAAAAGAAAGGGTACCCGGATACCACCCTCGTACATTTGTCCCTTTTCTCCACGTAATGGTAGATTGCTGCTGGTCAATTCTCTGGTTGGTCCGCCGTTATCGCTAAGGAAGAACACCAGGGTATCCTTTTCCAAATCTTCTTTTTCCAGCTTTTTCAAAATGTCGCCTACACTATCATCAAGGTTTGAAAGCATGGCAGCGAAGATTCGTCGCTGTATGTCTTCGATATGCTTAAATTTTTCCATGTACTTATCAGCAGCCTGCAGGGGGCTGTGAACCGCATTGTAGGAAACAAACAAAAAGAAAGGCTTGTCGGCATGACGGTCGATGAAATCAACGGACTCTCGCGTAATGGCATCCGTGAAGTATTCCTCCTCCCGTACCGGTTGACTACCGCGTACGATCGGATTGTTGGCATCGTAATCAGGTTCGTTGCCCAAGTGAGTCGAGTAGATCACCTTTCCGAACCTTCTTATGCCTTTTCCTCCACCAGGCAGGACTTTGCGTCGTAACCAAGTGGTTGTTCTTTCCCACGGTTCCGGAACAAAGTAGTGGCCTTCGTGAGTAAATCCGAAAAATTCATCAAAACCACGACGGAATGGATGATAGGGAGCGGTTCCTCCAAGGTGCCACTTGCCAATCAATCCGTTTACGTATCCGGCCATAGAGAGAGAATCAGCCAATGTCTTTTCAGAAAGGGGGAGGCCGTACCCCGGTTGCTCGTTCTTGGCTCCGGTTGGGTTAAATTCATGTCCGAACCGAGTGCCGTATTTTCCTGTTATCAGACCGGCCCGAGATGGGCTGCAGTTGGGAGCTGTTACATAGCCTTGAGTAAAGCGGACTCCTTTTTTGGCTATTCCGTCTATATGAGGGGTGGGGATCCCATCATTTCCCTGGCACCCAAGTTCTCCATAGCCTAAATCATCAGCCAGAAGAATGATGAGGTTGGGCATTTGGGAAACCCGATCCTTTCCATAAGAAACAGGTTTTAAAATAAAAAAGGGAAGAAATAAGGCGATGAGGAATCGATTGAGCTTCATATAGTTTATATGTCTTAATATTTAAATTCTTACAACGGCACAGTTGTTCTATGTGGTTTAATCTATTTTTAACATAAATTAGAGCAATTAAAACTCTCATAATGAGTTCAAAACATATTATTAATTAGGGACTAATGAAAATTGTGATACTTTAATATCTTGACATTTTGACGTCATTATGTAATTATATCATTATGTCGTCTAAATCTCACAATAAGAAGTCAAAGCGTAAAAACACGTCTTTGCGTCTTGAGGAGTCAGTCTTAAAAAAGCTGAAGATTTATGCGGTGAAGAAGGATACAAGCGTTCAGCAAATTATTGAGGATCTCGTGGTGGGACTCCTCAAAAACAAAAAATAATTATGCTAAAAATACAAAAAAATGATAAATGGTTGGCAACCGTTCGGGATGATTACCAGGTGGGAGTTTTTGCCTACACCAGATCAGGGAAGGTTGTATTGGTGACTAGTCGTAAGGGAGAATCATGGATACTACCGAAAGGAAATCGTGCGAAAAAACGATCTGATCGTTTACAGGCAAAAAGAGAAGCTTTTGAAGAAGCAGGTCTACAAGGGTCTTTGAATTGCAAGCATTATGATTTTAACTCTCTCGAGAAGTCTAAGAATCTAAGGATCTACACTATGAGGGTAAAAACGATCCTCCACGATTTTCCTGAAAAGAGTGAGCGAAGTCGGATCGTAACTACTTTTGATCGGGCTGAAAAGATGGTCAAGCAAGAGTACTTGGAGATAATCCAAGAATTACGAAAGAGGATATTTTAAAAATCATTTTGCTTTTGCGGGAGTCATGGCCCTGATCACCTAGTTAACTTCCTGAACCGATTTGTATAGTCTGGTTCGGGTACTTCAATCCTCATTAAAACCTTCTTGTTTTAGGCTTGGCTTTCTAAAACTAATAAGGTGCTGAACGACCTTTACAAATTTAGCGAACACCCTTGGTTTTTAAGCGGATCCGGAAAACATTCTTTCGACCGGTGATATAAAGGACATTGCTCCCAGGTCCGGCAAAAGCGCAATTAGTCGGGCTTTCCGGGACTGCAATTGTCTCGAGCAGTTTGCCTTGCGGACTCCATATCCGCACGGCGTAAGGACCTGCACAATATAGGTTGCCGAGATGGTCTACTGTCATGCCGTCACATCCATAATCACTGGGCTGTTCGACTTGGGAGAAAAGTCTTTGTTTGGAGGGTTTTCCGGTTTTGGGGTCGATATCAAAGGCATGGAGTTTCTGCTCCTTGTATTCGGACTCATAGAGTGTTGTCTCACACGGTGAGAGCATCAAGCCGTTCGGCCCCTTTAGATCGCTGATGACTGGTCGTGGATTTCCACCATCGGAGTCGAGAAGGTAGATCGATCCCGCGCCCGGCACCGTGACGTAGATCCGCCCTTTGCGATCAACCACCACGTCGTTGACTCCCACAGGGTAAACCTTCTTGTTTTTCCCCATCCTCGTCGGCTTCAAGAGCACGGTTTCCGTCCCGTCCTCCTCGAGGCGGGCAAGGCTCTTCTCCCGTTGCTTGCACATCAGCAATCGTCCCCGCAAGTCAAAGGCGAGCCCGTTGGCTCCGCCGGTCTTGTCCCTGAACAGCGTGGTCCCAAGGGTCTTCAGGTTGAGTCGCCAGATACGCTGGTTGGGAATGTCAGTGAAGAGAAGATGGCTCTTCCCATCATAGAGCGGCCCCTCCACCGTTTCATAGCCCGAAGAAAGTTTTTCCAGCTTTGCATCGATCTCTTTTATTGTGATGAGGGACTGCCCCGTGTCTTGTTTCTGCCCTGCCAGAGGTGTCGCAACTGCAAAGCCGAATAAACAAAGTTGTCGAAAAACTTTCGTCATCACTTCTCCGGCTTGTTCTTTCTCCCCTTTTTTCCGCCTTTGTTCTTGGGCTTTATCATTTTTTGTTCGGGGCGCAGGGGCGACCATCGAGGTAGCTCTGGAGAAGCTCGCCCATTTTTTTGACCCGCTCGGGATACTTGGCGTAGAGGTTGTCGGACTGGCGCGGGTCTTCCTTCAGGTTGAACAACAGGCCTTCATGACCTTTCCCGTATGCCTTGAGGCCGAAATGCTCCAAGTAGGCGGGACTTTCCTTCTTGGCTGCTCCCGTCGGGGCATTGATATAGACCCAATCCCCTTGCCGGAGGGCGAATTTTTTCGGGGAGGTGTTCTGGACGGTGGCCACGCGGAGGGGCTTGTCGTACTTCTCACCCTTGAGGACGGGCATCAGATCGTAGCTGTCGATGGCTTGGTTTTTGCGGAGGGGGTGTCCAATGATCTTGGCAAAGGTCGACGCCAGATCGACCTGACTCACCACTTCCTCGGAAACCGAGCCTTGCTTGATTTTTCCTGGCCATTTGACAATGAAGGGAACGCGGTGTCCTCCCTCGTAGACATCGCGCTTGACGCCACGATACTTGCCCGAGCTCCATTGTTTGAAAGTTTCCAGTCTTTCGAAAGCATGAGTCTCGGGTCCATTGTCGGCGGAGAAGACGACCAGCGTGTTTTCGGCAAAGCCGTGTTTTTTCAAGGCGTTAACCACCTTGCCCACCATGGCATCGGTCTCGATGACGAAGTCCCCGTAGTAACCGGCTTTCGATTTCCCGTGATAAGGCTTGTTTGGGACGATTGGATAGTGGGGCGAATTGAAGGCGAGGTAAGCGAAGAAGGGTTGATCCTTTTTCTGCTTCGAAATCCATTCTACAGTCTTTTGTGTGATAGTGGGGAGAATATCATAAGGGTTCCAACTCTCAGCCATCGGACCTGGTCGGAAGCTTCCTGCCCCGGCAAGTGGTTTAGATCTAATTACTGGCTTAGTGGGGGTAGTTACAAAGCGGTCGCCTTCGATCCAGCAGTAGGGAGGGAAATTGATGGTCCCGTCCCCAAAGTAATAATCAAAGCCCTGATCAAGAGGTCCGTCCGGAAATCGTTTTGTCCAATCATAGGACTGGGCACGGGGATCTCCTTTCTTGGCTCCCCGTTTACGAATGGCATCAAAGTCCCACCCGAGGTGCCACTTGCCAAAACATCCGGTGCGATAGCCTTTATTTTTGAACATTTTGGCGATAGTATAATCATCGGGTTTAAAGACGGTACCGCCAAAGGCTCCAACTATTCCGTGAAATCGACGCCAGTGGTGCTGCCCGGTAAGGAGGGCAAAGCGGCTCGGTGTGCAAATGCCTGATGAACTATGCCCATCGGTGAACGTCATACCCTGCGATGCCAATCGGTCGAGATGGGGTGTTTGGATCTTTGCCTCCGGATCGCCGTAGGAAACATCCGCGACTCCCATATCATCAGCATAGAGGATCACAATATTTGGCCGGGTACCGGCGAAGTTGGAGTGATTAAGCAAAAGAAGGGGAAGAGTAAGCAATCTGATCATCATATTTTATAAGGCTGGGTAAGTTTATCAGTGTCATCTGTCAGGTCTTTGAGCGAGACACGAACAAAAGTCATTTTGGTTCCATTCTCAAAGAAAATTCCAATATCTCCATTTTTACAGGCAGTGATGGCTGAATAGCCTGCCGCTCCTTTTTCAATGCATTTTTTAAAGGCCCATGTATTTCCATTGTCATAACTGATACTGAGTACAAGGTTCTTCCGACCTTTTTTGCTGTGAGAATTGACGAATAAAAGACGGTCTTTCGCGTACCCGTCTTTTTTGGATGTATAGACCAAGAGTTCGGCATTACAACCCGGGTCAGGCAGGTTGGTTTCCTTTTTGCTTATCCAGGATTTCCCCTGGTCGGTCGAGCGATGAACATATCGATATCCCGAACCGTTGACTCGGGCATTGATCATCCAGGTACCGTCACTTAGTTCTATAAATTTGGATTCGTTGGCAGGTGAGAATGGTGACGCTTTTTTCAAGGCTCCCCAAGTCTTACCCTGATCAGAACTCCCAAATAAATAACCCGCTTTTCCCACATGAACCAGTGTATGAATGATCAATCCGGACTTGGTTTGCATTCCTCTGCCTGAGGTTACAAAAACAAAATCACGTCGGGTCAGATGATCTTGTAATATCTCATCCCGAATGTCTCTTGGTTGCGACCAGGTCTCCCCATGATCGTCACTTGTCTGGAGGAAATAGCGATAGTTAACCGCCGTCTTAGATGGCCTGGACTTGTTGAATTTTGTGTCGTGGTCGAGGTAGTTGTAGAAGCAAAGAATTTTTCCTGTTTTGCGTTCCACAACCAAGGAAGCGTCGGATCCAACCTCTCCATCCGGGAAATTTGTGATGAAATCAATATCAGACCAAGTTTGGCCATCATCTGAACTTCGCTTGAACGCGATGTCGATGTTGCGGGTATGCTGAAGATCCCGGGTGGTATTTCGGCGGGCATCGATCACTGCGAGTAAATTACCATTCTTTGCCGTGATGATAGCAGGAATCCGGAAATACTTGGATCCACCGTCTCCCTGAGGAAAAAGGACCTTCCGTAGAACCTCCGAAATCATTGGAAATTCAAAAGATTCTTCGGCAATTACCGGGTGTAGGAAAATAAAGCAAGCTATGATCCATGATAGTTTCCTTAGGAGCAGGTTGTAGGACATAGAGCGAAAGGAGGTTGGGTTGTGTTAGGGTCTTTTTTTACACTCTTCGTTCCAGTCTTCCCACATTTTAGAAAGTTCAGCCGTTTTCTCCGGCATCTGTTCTGCCAAGTTATTTACTTCAGTAGGATCAGCCCGCAGGTTATAAAGTTCCCATACTTTTCCAGCACGAACAACTTTCAAATCACCCTGACGAACAGCATTCGCCCGGTTGAATCGCCAGAAGATTTCCTTGTGGGGTTTCCTTTCATCACCTTTAAAGATTGGAAGCAGGGACTTACCGACGGGAGGTTTGGTCTTTTTATCTTGGATTTGCTTGGGATACTTCGCTCCGGTGATGTCCCGAAAGGTCGCAGATATATCAATGATGTGGCCGACCTGATTGGTCATGCCCGGTTTGATTACGCCCGGCCAGTGAGCAATGAAGGGTGTACGGATGCCTCCTTCGTAGTCAGTTGACTTGAATTTACGGTAGGGAGTATTGCTGGCGTTGGCCCAGCCAACCGAAACGGTACGATAGCTCTCGACCGGTCCGGGAGGAATATCCGGGGTGGTGTTGGGTTGCTCGGAGCAGGCACCATTATCGGTTAGGAACATGATCAGGGTATTGTCCCACTCGCCCAGTTCCTTGACCTTGGCGAAAAGACGGCCGAGGTTCTGGTCGACACGGTCGATCATGGCGGCGTAGACCGCCATCTTGAGATCCTCGGTATCCTTTTGTGCTTCGGTTAAGTCATCCCATGCTTTAGAAGCCCTAGGTGTCAGCTTGTGGTTCGGACCGATGATTCCCATCTCATTCATCCGTTTGAAACGTTGCTCACGAATCTTATCCCAACCGATTTTGTATTTACCCCGATACTTGGCTATGTCCTCAGGCCAAGCATGAAGAGGGTAGTGGGGTGCGGTGTAGGGTAAGTAGAGAACAAAGGGGTTATCTTCGTCCTTGTACTCGTCGAGGCGGTCGATGGCGTAATCAGTAAAGGCATCTGTGTGGTAGAATTTCTTGTCCGGGCTGGTGTAGCCCATGATCACCTTGTCTTCGATGGCCCAACGACGTAAGGATTTTCGTTTTCTTCCCGGAAGGCCCTCCCCTGGACGAGCGTTGATGCCGGGATTAAAGAAGTTACTGCATCCATCGGCCAATCCGTAGTAGCGGTCAAAACCTCTGGTTGTAGGGAGAGGTACTTGGTGCCACTTTCCTGAGATCAGGGTACGATAACCAACCGGTCGGAGCACTTCTCCAAAAGTAGCCCCGTGTTCCATATTGTTATCCCCAATCGAGTACGCGTAGTTGCCGGTGAGAAGTTCGGCCCGGGTGGTGTGGCATTTGGCGGTGTTGTAGAACTGCGTGAACCGCAAACCGTTTTTAGCCAATTGGTCGAGATTGGGGGTCTTGACCTCCCCGCCGTAACAACCGATATCGGAATAGCCCATGTCGTCGACCATGACGAGAATGAAGTTGGGCCTTGTCCGGTTAGGTTTTGAGTTGGCTAGAGATGTCGCAAACGATAGAGAGAGGAAAAATGAAAGTAATCTCATTGGATTTAATGGTGAGACTTATCGGTTAGATTTGTTTTTCAGTCCCATAGCTTTACCTTCAGCACTAGCAGAGGATAGACGGGTTTTGGCCATTTGAGCCAGAATATCTTCAAACTCCTCTTTGATTCTGCGTTCAGCTTTATTCATTTTTTGATCCGCCAATTCTTTCCCGTTAAACTGTCCCTTGTAACGGGTTAGCGTGGCACCACTTCCATCCTGCTTGGCCAAAAGGGAATACTTTTTATTACGGATCATGACCTGATTTCGATACCAAATGTAGATCCAATCTTTTTTTCGAATATCTTTCTTATTTGTAAGGACGGAAACGATGCTGGAACCATCTGCAGGGTGATTTTTTGGCAGGTCTGCCCCGGAGATTTCACAAAGGGTGGGCATCATGTCTGTGAACTCAACAAGTTCATCTGTTATCCGACCGGGCTTTTTAATACCAGCCGGCCAGTTAACAATTAAGGGAACGCGGGTGCCGGTGTCACTCATGGATCCTTTACCGCCCACGACTTCCGTGCCTTTCCATGGTGTTACGATGGGTTTATCGGTTCCATTATCTCCTGTGAAGATGAGGATGGTGTTTTCTCGAACCCCTGATTTTTCGAGCTGCTTGATGATTTGCCCAACCATTTTATCGGCGAAATTTACCATGTCGATGAAGTGACGTTGTGGATCATTTTTGTCCCCCTTGTAGGTTGTCGAACCAAGTCTCTTCGGATCCCAATCGGTGGAGTCGGGTGTGGGATCAAAAGGACAATGGGTAAGAATCATCGGATAGTAGACAAGGAATGGTCTTTTTTTATTTTCGTCGATAAAGTCACAAACGAAATCTGTACAGACCTGTGGACCGTATTCCCCTGATGTGAAATCCCTTTCTTTTCCGTTGAATTCAAGCATCGGGTTGACGAAGCGACGGTCGATTCTTTTTCCGTTTTCATTGGAACGTCCACCCCGTGTATGTTGCCAGAGGCAGGATTCTTCGAAGCCGAAATGCTGGGGCGAATCCGGTTGATTTCCCAATTGCCACTTGCCAGCGATAGCTGTCTTGTAACCAGCTGCCTTAAGTTGGTGAGCGAAGGTGGTCTGTCCACGGTCCAGCATCCCAAACTTCACATAGTTTCGGACATTGTATTGGCCGGTCATGATTTTGGTTCGGGAGGGCGTGCAGATGGGGTTGGAAAAACAATTAGTAAAGCGCACACCTTCTGCGGCAAGTTTGTCTAAGTTGGGTGACTTGCAGGATTCGCTACCGTTCGAAGATAGAGCTTCGTATCCCATGTCATCAGCCATAATTAAAATGATATTGGGTTGGTTTTCTTTGGCGAAAACTAGGGCGTGAACATAAATACAGATAAGATAAAGCAGTTTTTTGGAATATTTCATTATAAAATATCTATGTTCAAAGATATTTTGTAATGATAGCAAAGGGATTCTTATGCCTTAGGATTATTTTTTCGTTGAGATATGTTTGTTTAACCAGACGCGAGCTCTTTGACGGGTTGGGCTTTCTCGGTGGGCCCAGAGGTCAGTGTGACGGTGGATGACTGGACCTTCAGGAATATCGAAGATTTCGCTCACGGGGACGGGTAAAAAAGTAAAGTTTCCAAGTTCGGGATGCTTCTTCAGGTAGTCATTGGCGTTTCCGCATACCAGGACGGATCGACCCTTGAGATGTGCAAGTCGCTCGAGGGCGGAGGCACGATCACTTTGGGGGTAGCCCCATTTTCTCTGACCGTCGAAATGATCGTGGGCGATCATTCCTTTCCACAAAGCGGCAATTTCGTCATCTGCTAATCCAATATAACTGCAGGCGATGGCACCACGCGAGAATCCGCAGATAAAAAGGTTTTCGGGATCACCTCCGAATTCAGCACAGATTCGGGGTAGGTTGTCTTTGCAGTAGTCGATGGTGGCTTGTCGATCGCCCCACCAGGTCACAGTATTTTCTTTTCTCCCTTTTTGAATGTAGGGCATGGAGACCCAGATGAATCCTTTTCCTCCGCTTAAGCCGTAGCCCAAATTAGCTCCCTTCACTTCTCCGGTTGATCCGCAAGCTGGAAACTTGTTACCGGTGTACTCGACCAAGACGGGGTAGCGTTTTCCCTCTTGCCAATCGGTTGGAAGGTACAGGGTATGGTATACCTCTGTCCCCTGATACTCGGGAGAGACTTGTCTGACCCTTTTGCCCGGAGCGGGTTTTTCTTCCGTCATGACGGGTGTTATCAAGTCACCGCTCAATGAAGCCTTCAAAGGATTCGATAGGCAGAAAGGTGAAAACCACAAAAATGCTGCGATAAGAAACTTAGCTTCCATATAGCAGAGAAGGGAACTATTCAGGGATCTTTGCCGCCCAGCGAATGGCTTCAATGATATGTTGCCTGCCAAATGGGGTTTCCAATGATCGCACATCGTGACCTAATTCAGTGTAGAAGAACCTACCATTAAGGGTATTGGTCCACGCGATGGGATGATCTTTGCCCATTGCCTTGCCGCCTCGATCCTGAAAAAATTTCCTTACAGGTTCGTAAGTAGATTCGTCCACTCGGAGAAGCACTTGAAACCCGGGTTTGTCCGTTACGCTTTCCGTATGATTCGTCCAGTCGGCAGAGTACATAAAATTCATGCCATGTCCCTTGACGGTAGGGTGATTTTTGGCCTTAGGATCAACCAAAACTTTGGCTTCTAAATATTCCGAATCACTATCGAAATCGCATCCGCCCAGATTACTAAGCCATGGCCACTCAGTTTGACGAACCAGTGCAGCATGCAGGGCAACAATTCCCCCTCCCTTGTTGTACCAGTCTTCGATGATTTTTCTCTGTTTTTGATCAAGGATTTTGGTGAGCTGATTGGAATTGTTCAATATGAGCACCTGATAACGAGATAATATACTTGAGATATCTTTGGCACTCTCCGTCACATCGACCTGCATCTTCAGTTCATCAGATAAACGCGAAAGCCAACCATTGATCGCTGCCGTTTCCGGATGCCGATACCAGCCGGTTCCACCAAATACCAGAACTTTTCCAATACTTTTGGGGTTTCGGTCATGAACTTTATGGTCGTGGGCAAATAATCCAGACATGCAGGTCACCAATACGGCAATTAGTAAATAGCTTGAGTAAACTCTTTTCATGATAACTAGATAAGACTCGAATGAGTCTTTAAATACAATGCTAAGATTTAGCCAAAGCGACCACAATTTCCTGTTTAGACTTAACCACACCACCAGGCTGTTCAAGTGTGATCACAAAAGCGACAGGTTTTGTAATGGCTAACGCATTACGAATGGGGATAATCTGCGTACCATCTTTTTGGGTGATATCAAATACTCCTCCATCCACGGGCAGTTCATCGCGTTCAGGATCCACAATCCATAGTTGGTATTGGGTTTTGGTCGGATCATTTACCGCAAGATTCTCGAGGGACATATAGCCTTCCTGCTTTTCGTCATTCCATATCACTTCTCCGCTGAGACCCTTGTATGAATCGCTTGCTGATGCAAATTCGAGTCTTTGAGTATCCGATTCGTCTTGGATAAGAGATTCAAATTTTTGTAACAGAGGAAGTTTCTTGGTTAGCTTTGCGATCTGGGTATTTAATGCATCAATTTTTCCTGACTCTGTTAGTAGCTCACTGCTCAAATTTTCATTGAGTTTGGCCAACTCTTGTTTGGCGGATTCCAGTTCAATTATGGTTTTTTTATTATCTGAAAGTTCCGTCTTCGCCTGAGTCAATTCAGCTGAAATATTCTGGATGCCATCACCAGTTGGCAGATTGAAGAAAACAAGCAGGCAAGCCGCCGCTGCCCAACCGAGCCAAGGGAGGATTGAAATAATTTGGGTTGCAGATTGATTGACGTTTTTGTTGGAAAAAGTAGGAATCGTGTCAGCAATTTTATTTGAAAGAGAGCTGGACAGATCGCAGGGTTGTACATGCTTAAGTTCCAATTCAGTGGCAAGAAGCTCAAGTTCGATGGAATGAACATCCTCCATATCAGTTACCAGAATTTGCCACTCCGAAGTTTCCTCGGAAGTAAGATCGCCGAGCACTCGACCGGCATCTAATTCTTCGAATCGAGCTAATGTTTCGTCCATGCTCATTGGGCAACTCCTTCCCCGTTGTTGAATTCTTTGAGTAGTTTACGGGCCTCTATCAGTCCACGGCGGAGTTTCGTTTTAACAGTACCAATAGGCAACTTTGTTTGCCGAGCAATCTCGTCGTGGGTCAAACCTTTTTCAAAGTGTAAAGAGAACAAGTTTAATGTATCCGAGGGGAGCTCATTGAGGATATTCCAAAGCTCAGAACGATCAATCGAATGAAGATTGTTTGTAGATGGAGTGGAAAGTTCGGGGAGACTGTCTAAGTTGGCCAGTGCGGGAAGTCGATTCTGTTTGCGTTGCCAGTCAATCGAACGTCTCCGGGCAATCATTCCAATAAAAGTTGATTCTTTGGATACTTTGGAATCAAACCTACCCGCAATACGCCAGACTTCTGTGAAAATTTCCTGACATGCTTCCTCTGCATCCACCCGTTCGTTAATTCTTCGGCAGACGATACTCCAAACAAGCGGACCATATGAATCAATGCACCTTTTCATTGCGGCCTCATCTCCTTTTGCAACCAAGGGCAGAATAAGCTTTTCCGCTAACCCTTGGTTTTCGGAAGGTGGAACGATTCCGAGTGCAATCTCGAACGATTGAATATTTGAAAAAAGGATAAAGTTTCGAAAAGGCATGAGGAGGAATGATTAGAAGATGACTCTTCTTTTTGTATGCATCAACGAAAATCATCGGTTAGGATTTCCATATTAGCGTCCAAACCTAGCTTTCTGGGGAAGTTGCATTAGATAGGAATCGACGATTCGGTCTTCTCGCTGTTCCAATTCGCGCAATAAGTCTCGGAAAACATTACGGGATGTCCAAGCCTCCCGGGCAAACTGAGCAACTGGTTGGTCGTCAAGAATCACATTTCTTAGTTTGTTGCTTTGGGATGAACTGATGAGCCGTGAATACTTGGTGAGAAATTCATTACCTCTTCGTATGTAATTACGCCAGCTGGCTTCATACTTCCCCTGATCGTATAGCGCCGAACTTTCCTTGATTGAATTTTGGACAAATAGTATGGCGTCGACCGTGGTTATATCTCTTTCAGGTAGCTCCATTGGGTCTTTAATAACCGAACCGATTGCATTTATTAATCCGTTGAAAGCCTCCTCATCCGATTCAATTATCCGAATACCGCTAATTTTCGATTTACCCTCATCCTGGGTGAGATAAATCGGGGCACCGTGAATAGTCCTAAGCTTGTTGTAAGGCTTAGGGTTTTCGCTCACATGCTTGCCGACGATTACATGCCGTGACAAAATACCGTAGAGTTCTTCTGTTCCGGTTTTCCCGTTGTTTTCAATTAATGATTGGTAAGGCTCTTTTTCCCATGCCTCGTTGACCGGTGCAAAGATGGTAAAAGTGGTTCTGGATGACGCCAAAGGAAGATCCAGCCCGGTCTCTTTAAGTAATCGGGTCAAAGTACTGAACCTATTTTGATTCTTGATCAACTCGAGAAGGCTTTTTTCGGCAGGTAAAATTACATCATCAATAATATGGATGATCCCGTTGGCACAGGG
>TARA_B110000008_G_C16978794_1_pt1 | contig 14937 bp, 12 predicted proteins | sample TARA_B110000008 | Tara Oceans TARA_B110000008 (sample SAMEA4396496) | marine metagenome | biome: Westerlies Biome; feature: [DCM] deep chlorophyll maximum layer (ENVO:01000326); material: water (ENVO:00002006), including particulate matter (ENVO:01000060) such as... | depth 40 m
TAAACTCATCTCAGTTTGAATTAAATCAACTTGATTTAAATTTTCGTTTTTAATATCTTTCGCACTTAAGTTGCATAAACCTATATTGTCACAATAATCTTTTTTTTTTAAATTATTTAAAAACTCAATTTGTTTTTCCAAGCTTTGAGTTTTATCTATCCGGTGAAGAAAAAAAGTATGAATTTTTTTTTTCTTTAATCTTATTAAAGATTCTTCAGCTTGCACCTGAATATCTTTTTCGTTTATATTAATATAAGTATGTGCTCTCTTGTTTTTTTTCTTTTTCCATCTAAAACCGACTTTTGAAAGAATATGACTATTATTAAAAACTTTTGGATTTAAGCCTATAATTTTTTCAACTTTTCCTAAATCGTAAACAGCTGCTGTATCTATATGTTTCCAATTATCTTTATTAATTGCATATTTTATTGCATTGAGAACAACTTTTTTGTTTAATCTTCCCCAATCGCATGAGCTAAGTTGTTCTGTTCCTATAATTTTGAACATTTAAAATTTTTTGATAACATTAAATAAAATATAGTATATTAGTAAAATTATGTATGACGTTGTATTTATTATTCCTAACAATGCAAAGAAAATTTATCAAAAATTATCAGAGACATATTCTGCAATTGAAACACCAACGTGGGCCTTGCTTTATGCAGAAAGTTGCAGGTCAAAAGGTTATAAAGTAAAGATAATTGATTGCCTGGCTGAAAACCTAACACTAGAAGAAAGTTATAATTTATTATCAAAACTAGAAACTAAAATACTTTGTTTTGTTGTATATGGGCAAAATGTAAATGCGGGAACTACTAACATGAGTGGGGCAGTTTTACTTTCTGAGTTTTTAAAAGAAAAAAAATATTATACTCATATTTGCTATACTGGTTCGCATGTTCAGGCATTGCCAATCAAAACTTTAAAAGAAGAAAAAAGTATTGATTTTGTTTTTTGCAATGAAGGAGTTTATGCATTGTGGAATGTTTTGAGTCTGGAAAATATTGAACCAAAATCATTAAAAAAAATAAAAGGTATAGCTTTCAGAGATGAAAATGAAATTATTATTAATGCGCCAGAAAAAGTAGTACCAACAGATCGAATGGATATTGACCTTCCTGGTTATGCATGGGATTTATTGCCATATAAAAAAAAACCTTTCGACTTATATAGATCTCCGATGTGGCATGCAGAGTATGATGAAGAAAAAAGATCTCCATATGCGGCAATTCAAACTTCACTAGGTTGTCAATTTAAATGTGCTTTTTGTATGATAAACATAGTCAATAGAAATGATACTGAAGACATTGGTGTTGCAGGTAATTATAGCGGAATGCGATTTTGGTCAACTGATTTCATTTTAAAAGAGTTTAAAAAATTAATTAAATATGGAGTTAAAACTATTAGGATTGTAGATGAAATGTTTTTACTTAACCAAAAATATTACAAACCATTATGTGAAGAATTAAAAAAATTAAATAATAATGATGAATTAAGAATGTGGGCTTATTCAAGAATAGACACTGTAAAAAATCCTGAGATTTTAAAATTAGTTAGACAAGCTGGAATAAAATGGTTGTGTCTTGGTATAGAAAGTGGAGCCAAAAATATTAGACTTGAAGTTTCTAAGGGTAAATTCGAAGATGTGGATGTTAAAAAGATAGTCAAACAAGTGCATGAGGCAGATATTGAAATAATGGCAAATTATATATTCGGTCTACCAGGTGATGATGAGGAAAGTATAAACAAAACGTATCAGTTAAGTGAAGAACTTTGTACTTTAGGTTGGAATACCTATGCTGCCATGGCACTTCCTGGAAGTCAACTATACAAAAATGCAATTGATCAAAATATTAAGCTGCCTGAAAATTACGAGGGGTTTTCTTTTCATGCATACAACACACAGCCATTACCAACTGAAAATCTTTCAGCAGATAAAATATTAGAGTTAAGAGATAAAGCTTTTACAAAATATCATTCAAACAAAAATTTTTTAGAGAGAGTTAAAAATAAATTTGGCGAAAAAGCCGTTGAGAATATAAAAAAAATGGCTGAAATTAAACTTCCGAGAAAAATTATTGAAGAGAGAAAAAATTAAACTTTTTGTTTTAATCTAAAGTTTACTTCTTCTGAATTTTTTTTAAAGTTTACATTTGTGCCAATCATTTTTTTCCAGGATAATTTTCTTTTAAATTCTGCAAGTTGTAATAATCCTAAAAAACTTAAAATATTTATAATTAATAGTCTTCTATGATAATTATTAAAAATATAGCCTCCGTATTTTTTTGATATTTCCCAATCTTTTTCTATGTTTTTTAAATTTTTGTAAAAATTTCCCGAATTACTCATAGGGTGAATCTTAAATTTAGATAAAATTTTATTAGTTTTATATATTTTAAATTTATTAAAAGTTTTTAGTATAAATGCAAAATCGTAACCATCATCTTGATCTTTTTTGACTTTGTTAAATATAGTATTTCGAAAATAAAGAGAAGTAGCACATATATAGTTTTCACTATTAAGTATTCTTTTATAATTTACCTTATCTGGAATAATATCTTTAATTTTCTTTTCATTAGGTTTGATTAATTGATATCCACCATAAATTATATCAATTTCTTTATTTTCAAATATTTCATTAATTTCAGACAGAGTTTTGTAAGAATAAATTCTATCATCTGCACCCAAAAAAACTATGTACTTTCCTTTGGCTAAATGAATTCCTTTAGCAATAGCTTTTTCTGCTGGCCCTCTAAAAAAAATATTTCTAATTATAATATTTTTATTTTTTTTAATTTTTTTAGAAATAATAATTGTCTCATCAGTTGAATATCCATCAACTATTAATATTTCTATATTTACTTTTTTTTGATTAATTATACTTTCTAAACATTTTTTTATATTTTTTTCTTCATTTTTTGTTGGTATTACAATACTAAAATCTATCATTTTTTATTCCAAAATTTAATTTGTTTTTTATAAATATCCCACACAGTCAGTAATAATTTTTTATTGTCTAAATTTTTATTAATTTGCTTTTGTAAGTGATCCAGATCTTTTTTAATATTTGTATAATTTTTATTAATTTTTAATTCAAATATATCCTTTATTTTTCCTTTTTTCGGATTTTCGTTCTCATAAAATAATTTTTCAGATAATTTTTCTCCTTTTTTAAGACCAGTAATTTTAATTTTAATATCTTTTCCAGGTATTAAACCATTTAAAGTAATCATTTTTCTCGCAAGATTAATTATTTTCATTGGTTTTCCCATGTCCAGTAAGTAAGATCCGAAATTATTTTTATTCTTAGAAGATGATAAAATTGACTGCAAAACTAAACTTACAGCTTCATTTGGTAACATAAAAAATCGTTCTACATCCTTATGTGTGACTTCTATTTCTCTTCTTTCTTGGATTTTTTTTTCAAATATGGGAACTACTGAACCATTTGAGGATAAAACATTTCCAAATCTAATTATTGAAACATTAAAATTTCTTTTACTTAAATAAGTAAAGCAATATCTTTCAGAAATAAATTTGGTAAGTCCCATTAGGGAAGATGGCTCAACAGCTTTATCTGTTGAAATTAATAAGAAATATTTTACTTTATTTTTATAGCTTAAATCGATGACATTCTTAGTTCCAAATATATTTGTATTAATTGCCTCATCTGGATTGCTTTCCGATAACGAAACGTGCTTATGTGCAGCTGCATGAATTACAATATCAGGATTGTGATTTTTAATTAATTTTTCAATTTTATTTTTATTTTTTACATCACCTATTATTATAATTGGTGGGTTTTTATAATTTTTGCTTTCTATTCTTTTTGATAAATTGAATGTACTAAATTCATTATTATCCAAACATATTATTTTCTTTGGATTATAATTGATTAACTGTTCTACTACTTCAGAGCCAATACTGCCAGCAGCTCCAGTGACCATTATGATTTTTTTTGAAAAAAAACTTTCTAATTTAGCCTCATAAAGTTTAATTTTTTTTCTACCCAATAAACTTTCTACATGAATTTTTTTTAAATTAATCTCTTTTTTATTTTGAAGTATGTAATCTTTTTGTACTTCATAAATTTTAAATTTATTTATAGAAACAGAATATAAAAAATTAATCTTTTCTTGTTCTAAATCCGAGACTACAACAACACTTCCAAAACTATGATTAATATTTTTCCATATATTTTCTAAAGATTTTGTATTTCCAAGTATTGGTATTCCCCTTAGAGATCCTGGAATCAACGTTTTATTATTTATTATGACACCCACAACCACAATCTCTTTATCAATCCCTTTGACCTTTGAAGTTCTAATAAATTCGTTACATTTTTCCAAATTTCCAATAATAATGATTTTTTCAATTTTACTTATATTCTTTACGTTACGAGAATTTTTATTTTGATAAGAGTAATTAATAAATCTTACAGATACTAAAAAAATATAACCAAGAAGAAAATGTACAAACATAAAGCTTCTGGGGATCTCTGAAAGTCTATCAATAAAAAATATACTACCAAAAAATATTGAATTAATTATTATATAGCTTTTTGTAAGTTTTATTAAATCAGTGGATGAAAAAAACTTATAAATTATTTGAAAATCTTTGTAATAGAAAAATACTAAAAATGAGATTGATAAATATAAGTAATAGTAATTTATAAAAATTTCTATTAGTATTTGTCTACTAAAAATATCTTCAATAGATATAAATAAACTTAAAAAAAAGCTAATGGTTAGTAATAGTAAATCGATAATAAAAAATTGGTATCTAAACATTTAAAAACTTTATGATTTTTAAAAATATCCTAGTCCTTATATTGGCTTTTATTTTATTTCCAACTTTAATATTGATAGCCACTTTAATTTTTATTTTTGATCTAAAGAGCCCATTTTATGTAAGTAAAAGAGTGGGATTACATTTAAAATTATTTGATTTTTATAAGTTTAGAACCATGAAACCAGATAAATCAATCATCTTTTCTTCAACAAGTGATAACGATATTAGAATTACAAAATTTGGAAAATTTTTGAGAAAATATAAATTAGATGAATTACCACAAATTTTGAATTTATTAAAAATGGATGTAAATTTTATAGGTCCTAGAGCAAATGTAAAAAGTGAAGTAGAAAGATATATTAGTCTAGAAAAAAAACTTTTAGAGGTTAGACCAGGAATTATAGATCCAAGCTCTATAGTTTTTAATAATGAAGGACAAATTCTAAAAAATTCTATAGATCCTGACCTTGACTATAATTTGATTATAAGACCAAGAAAGAATTATTTAAGCTTAGTTTATATGAAAAAAAAAAATTTTAAGACCGATCTTTGGCTTGTACTAGCTTTTTTTCTTCTATTTATTAACAAAAAAAGATCATTAAAAATTATATATTCAATTTATCTAAAATTTGGGTGTAAAAATAAAGATATTTTATTTATAAATGAAAATACGAATTTAATAAAAATTTACGATTTAGAAAATTACTATAAAAAATTGGATTTATATGAAGGTTAATTTCTTTGAATATCAAAAACTTTATCTTGAAAATAAAGATCAATATAAAAAAATTTTTGACGATGTTTGCACAAGAGGTGCGTTTATTCTTCAGAAAGATTTAGAAAATTTTGAAAAAGAATTGGCTAAATTTTTAAAAGTGAAGTATGCCTTAGGTATTAATGATGGGACCAATGCATTAATAATCTCTCTTATGGCTAATAATATTGGAAATGGTGATGAGGTAATAGTCCCATCACATACTTACATAGCATCTGCTGCCTCAATAAAACTAGTTGGAGCAAAACCAGTTTTTGCAGATATTGATCTATATGATAATTTAGTTGATCCTAAAGATATTGAAAAAAAAATCACAAAAAAAACTAAAGCTATTATGCCAGTTCATGTAAACGGCAGAATTTGTGACATGAGTCAAATAGTTAAGATATCAAAAAAATATAAATTAAAGATTATTGAAGATGGAGCTCAAGCTATAGGAGCCATGTACAAAGGTAAGTCAATAGGTTCCCTTGGTGACTGCTCTTCTATTAGTTTTTATCCAGCTAAGGTTTTAGGTTGTTTTGGTGATGGTGGAGCAATTGTTACTAATAATACTCAACTTTTTGAAAAATTAAAATTACTAAGAGATCACGGAAGAGACAAAAAGGGTGATATTAAGTTGTGGGGAACTAACGCAAGATTAGATAATTTACAAGCAGCATTTTTAAATTTTAAATTGAAAGATTTAAAAAATATTATTCATACTAGAAGAGAGATTGCAAATTTATACTCTAAAAAATTATCTAATCTAAAAGAACTAGTTTTACCACCAAAACCAAATGAAGATAATTCTAGATTTGATGTATTTCAGAACTTTGAAATTAGGGCTAAAAAAAGAGATAGTTTAAAAAAATATCTAAAAAAAAATAAGATAGGAACACTTATACAATGGTCAGGCAAAGGTGTTCATCAAATAAAACCTCTTAAAATTAAAGCAAAGCTTCCAAAGACAAATCTTTTTTTTAAAGAGACCATCATGCTTCCAATTCATCCCTTTTTGAGCAAAAAAGAGATTAATTATATATGTGACAAAATTTTATTATTTTATAAAAAAAGATAATAGATGAAAGATCAATTAGGAAAATTATATAATCCAAAATATTTTGTTAATCCAATTAATATTAACAGCCAAACAAAAAAAAGATTATTAAAGTATTTAAAATTGATGCTTGAAATAAGAATAATTGAAGAAGAAATAGCAGATTTAATAAGTATAGGAAAGGTTAAGGCTCCCTGTCATTTATGTATTGGTCAGGAAGCAGTATCAGTTGGAATACTTGCAAATGCATCAAAAAATGATTTAGTTTTTGGAAATCATAGATCCCACGGTCATTATATTGCGGTTGGAGGCAATATAAAAAAATTATTTTTAGAAATTTTAGGACACCCAGAAGGATGCTCAAAAGGAATGGGGGGATCGATGCACTTAGTTGATATTAAATCAGGTTTTATTGGCTCTGCTCCAATTGTTTCAGGAACAATACCTTTAGCATTAGGTGCAGCATTAAATAGTTCTTTAAAAAATAAAAAAAAAATAACTTATGTGTTTTTTGGAGATGGAGCGTGTGAAGAAGGAGTAGTTCATGAATGTTTTAATTTAGCAAAATTATATAAACTGCCTATAGTATTTATAATTGAAAATAATTTATTCTCATCCCACTTAGACCTAAACTTTAGACAGCCCTCCAATAAAATGTCGAGGTTTGGTGATGCTAATTTAATTAAAAACTTTACAGTGGATGGAAATGATGTTGTCAAAATATCAAATATTATTAATACTCACATTAAATTTTTAAAAAGTGGTCAAGGTCCCATTCTAATAGAATGTATTACCTATAGATGGTTAGGACATGTGGGTCCAAATCAGGATATCGATGTTGGCTTATTAAGAAATAAAAAAAGTTTAAATAATTGGAAAAAAAGAGATCCCATCAATAGACTTTATTTGTCAATGGTAAATAAAAAATTGATAACTAAAAATCAGTTTAATTTACTAGAGAAAAAAATTAAAGATAAAATAAAAAAAATTTCAAAATCTTCCTTAAAAAAGAAGCTTTATGGAACTCCATATCATGAAAAATTTGTATACTAAAAAAATATCATCATATTCAAAAGCAATTTTAGATGCTTTTGAATATTTATTAAAAAAAAATAAAGATGTTATAGTTATAGGACAAGGTGTGTGGAGTCCCTGGTATGTTGGAGATACAATGAATGGGCTAGAAAAAAAATTTGGAAAAAAAAGAGTTATTGATACTCCAGTTTCAGAAGCAGCCGTGACTGGAATGGCAATTGGCGCTTCTATTTTTGACACGAGGCCAATTGTAGTACATCCAAGAATGGATTTTATGCTTATGGCTACTGATCAAATAATAAATCAAGCAGCAAAATGGAAGTATATTTTAGGTGGAGCCAAAGATGTAAAAGTTACTATCAGATCAATTATTAACAGAGGAGGTGAGCAGGGGGCCCAACATTCTCAAAGTTTATATTCATTATTTGCAAATATACCAGGAATTTATGTATTAATGCCTTCAAATCCACAAGATGCTTTTGATATGCTAATTTCAGCAACATATGCAAATTCTCCTGTGATTTTTATAGATGACAGATGGCTTTATAATTTAAAGTCAAAGATAACTTATTCAAAAAAATATAATCAAGATACAATTAAAAACTTTAAAGCTAAGGTTATTAAAAAAGGAAATGATATAACAATCGTATCACAGAGTTATGGATCCTATTTCTCATCAAAAGTTTCTAATATTTTAAAAGAAAATAATATAAGTGCTGAAATAATAGATTTAAGAATTATAAATCCTCTTAAAATAGATGCTGTATATAAATCTGTTTTAAAGACTAAAAAACTTGTTGTTATAGATTTTGGTTGGAGCAATTGTAGTGTATCCTCAGAAGTTATAGCAAAAGTCAATATTTATTTATCAAAAAGAAAAAAGTTTTACAGGTCTAAAAGATTCAATCTCCCTGATACACCAGCACCAACAAATAGAGTTTTAGAGGACAAATATTATCTTGATGAAAAAAAAGTAGCTAAATCAATTTTAAAAGATTTTTTTAGATTTTAGAAGATAGTTTTTTCAAAAATTTTGCTGGATTCCCGACATAGTAACCCTCTTTTTTTAAATTTTTTGTTACTACAGAACCTGCGCCAATAATAATATTATCTGATATTTCAACTGGTAAAATAGTCGAATTAGATCCAATGGAAACATTGTTTCCAATTTTTGTTTCTTTCCAAAGTTTACGGTTTCCTTTTGCAGGACCATTTTCAGTAAATTTGTCATTAATAAAAACCACTGAATGACCAATAAAACAATTTGATCCAATTGAAACATATTCACAAATGAAAGAATGAGATTGTATTTTAGTATTTTTTTTTATGATTACATTTTTTTGTATTTCAACAAAAGGACCAATAAAACAGTCATCATTTATTTCACAACCATAAATATTTACTGGCTCAATAATCTTTATATTTTTACCAAATCTTACATTTGAAATTTTAACTTTTTTTTTCACTTATTTACCAAGTTGAGTGGTATATAAATTTTCGCTCATAAACACCTCTCTTTTTTTTTCAAAAGACTTATATAAAGCTGTCACTATTTTTAAACTTTTAATTCCTTCAGAAGAATTTAAAGAATTTTTTTCCTTTTTTTTAAGAACATTTTCTACAAATTTATAAAATCTTTGATGGCCAAAACCATATACATTAGGGGGGTTTTCGTTGAATTTATTATAATTGAAATTATTGTTTTTTTTTAATTCAAAATTCCAATTTTCAACTTTATTTGCTGAAAAACCCTTTATTAAAACAGAGCCTTTTGTGCCTAAAATTGAAATTGAGCCTTCTAAGTCATTAGGTCTTGTAGCGGTAGTTGCTTCTATAGTACCTAAAGCTCCATTTTTAAAATGCATTAAAGCAACTGCCAAGTCTTCACATTGAATTTTTGCACTTACTTTATTTTTTTTTGCATAAACACTTTTTACTTCTCCTACAAGCCACTGTAGTAAATCTATATGGTGAATTGCTTGATTGCAGAGAACACCCCCATCATTTTTATAAGTCCCTCTCCAAGGCGCTTGATCATAATAATTTTGATCTCTTCGCCATCTCACCCTTGTAGTAGCTAAAAATATTTTTCCAAACATTCCTTTTTCTATAGCTGTTTTTAATTTAATGATAGGCAAGTTAAAACGATTTTGTTTTACTACAAAAACATTTTTTTTAAATTTTTTTTCTAATTCTACTAATTTTTCAGCTTCTTTAAGTTTTACTGCAATAGGTTTTTCAATAATTGTATTCTTTTTATTCTTTAAAAAAAACTCAGCAATACTTGCATGATTACCACTTTCTGTGAGAATAATGACAGTTTCAAAGTTAAATTTATCGATAACCTCTTTATAAAATTGTAGAACAGGTACATTGTAGTGAAATAATGTTTTGTGTTTGCTAGCCTTTTTTTCTATAATTGCTACTAGTTCAAAAAATTTATTGTGTTTGCTCTTTATATAATCTATATGCTTTTTAAAGATTCTTCCAGCGCCCACAATTACAACTCTATGTTTTTTCATATATAATTATTTATTAAATGAGTTTATACTTTTTCTTAAAATTTTTCTTATTCAAAACGAACATACTTTTTTTACTATTTATAGTAAAGGTGATTTTATTTGCATTATTTGAAATGATTGGAATAGCTTTATTAGTAACACTAATATCTATTCTATCAGGAAATGATAAAAGCGAATTGATACTTGATATATTTTCTGTAGTTGAAAAATATATATCTTTAGATTTATTTAATCTTCTAAATTTATCGCTTATAACTCTATTTTTTTATATTTTTAAATCATCTTACTCAATTTGGTTCATTAAGCATCAGCAAAATATAATTGCAAAAGGTCACAAAGATTTTTGTAATGGAATATTTGAAAATTATGCTTCAGGAGATAGTAGACTTACACGAAAATTTAATTCTTATGAAATAATTAGAAATGTTAATTTCATATCAGACAAAGTATTTGGTGAATATTTTGTTAGTATCTTTAATCTAATTACCGAAATCACAGTAGTTTTTGTTCTCATTTCTTTATTTGCATATGTTGATTTGAGTTTGGCATTAATTTTAATAGTTATTGGATATTTAATATTAAAAGTATTAGTTAAATTTGTTTTTAACAAATCTAAAATAATTGGAGAAAAATCAGTAAACGCATACGGAGAACTAGTTCGTATTGTTAATATAACAATAGGCCTTTTTAAAGAGCTTAGATTATTAAAACTAATCAATATTTTTAGAAAAGATTTTAATAAATCTGTTGAAAAATATGTTGAAGCAAAAAAATATGATAATTATATTTCAAGACTTCCGGTAATATTAGTTGAGCTTTTTGTAGTTACAATAGTTGTATTTATGATTATTTTTCAATTTGACTCTGATCAAAAATTCATAAATGCAATACCAAAACTAAGTTTATTTGCTATTGGAATAGTAAGATTGTCGCCATCTATCAATAGAATAAGCACAAATATTCATACTATAAAATTTTATACACCAAGTGTGATGAATTTAATTTTTGATTTTCATTTTTTAAAAAAAGCAAATGAGAATATTGGCTATTCTAAAAAGATAGATTTCAAAAAAAGTATTAGATTTGATAAAGTAACTCTAAATGTATTTGATGAATCAATTTTAAAAAATATCTCTTTTACAATTAACAAAGGAAATAAAGCTCTAATATATGGAGAATCTGGATCTGGTAAATCATCAATATTAAATATTTTAAGTGGATTTACTAAGTTTAATGATGGAAATATTTTTATTGATGGTGCTGCTACACAAAAACAAAGAATAGAATTATCAAATAAAATAAGTTTAGTATCTCAAGAAAGCTTTTTAATAGATAATGAAAGTATTTATTATAATATTTGTAAAAAAAATAAAAAAAATTCTCACAAAGATAACAAATTCAATGAAATTATTAAGATCTGTGATCTTGATAGATTTATTAAAAATATCACAAATAAAGAGCATGGTATTATTTCTGAGAATGGAAAAAATATATCTGGTGGTGAAAAACAAAGAATATGTATAGCAAGGTCGCTCTATAACGATTTTGATATACTATTAATGGATGAACCATTCTCATCTATCGATAAAAATAGTAGAAATAAAATTTTTAAAAGTATTTTAGATAAATTTAAAAATAAAACTATAATTCTAGTAAGTCATCAAAAAATAAACGATAAATTTATCGATAAATTTATAAAAATAAATAACGGTAGGTCTATTTGATAAATTTTTTTAGAAAATTAATAGAACTTTGTATAAACCGGTTCGTAATTTACAAAATTTTTTTTGGAAAAAATAATATTTTAAATTTTAATCCTATAGAATTTATGAACTTAAAAAAATCTAATTCTGAAAGGTATAGATTTACTGCATTAGATTATATTAAAAACCAAAAAATAGAAAAAATCTTAGACTTTGGTGCGAATTATGGTTTTGATACAAATGTATTCAAATCATTATTTCCAAATTCAAAAATTTCTCTTTATGACATTGATGAAAATGTAATGTTTTATTTGGGTAAAATTAATAATATTTTTTTTGATGGTTCTTTAGATCTATTAGATAAAAAAAAGTTTAATTTTTTAACTAAACAAGAAAATTGTTATGATTTAATTTATTCCAATGCAGTCCTCATGTATTTGAGTGAAAAAGAAGTTACAAATATACTTAAAAAATTTATGTTCATGAGTAAAAAATACATTGTTTTACATGAATTAGAAACGTCTAAAAATTTAAAAAAGGATTTAGAGGATATATATTATGTACACGATTTTACACAAATACTCCATTCAATTAATCCAAAAATTAAAATACACAAAAAGAAAACTCTAAAACCGGGTAAACCATGGAATCAGCATGGTTGTGTAATTACTTTATCAAATTTTAAGTAATCTCTGATAATATAAAAGTGAAAATATTAATAGAGAATCGCTAACATTGACTATAAAAAATAAAAAAATGATTGGAAAAATTATAATTAATTGACTTATTGATTTTTGATTTAAAACATTTTTGATTAACGATATAAATATTGTTAAAATTAATATTAATATTCCAATAATTCCCACATCAATAATAAGTGCGATAGCAGAAGTTGTTCTAAATATTTTAATGTCTTGATCATCTATTCGTGTAAGATAAGCATGAGCAGAATTATTTTTATTAATTTCAAAATTTGTATAAATTTCCTTTATATAGGGAACCATAATAGTTTTGTGAGAGTAATATCCACTACCAAATAGAATTTCTAAAAACGAGGATTCACTTAGATAATTTTGTAAAGCAATGTATTGAGCAATCCTCGCAGTAACATTTATTTTAAAGTTTAAGAAGTTAATTTGATTATTATTTGTTATAAGTGAATTTTCAACTTTTTCTTTTTGAGATTTTTGTTTAGAGTTTTCGAAAATATATACGCCAGTATTATGTTTTATATTTCCTATTACTAATTCGGTTATGTTAATATTTTTATCAAATATTCCATCTCGGTGAGCATGAATTAGATTTGTCAGATAAGTAATTATTAATAAAAATAGTAAAATTAATATCTTTTTTAAATTCATACTTAAAAAAAGGTAAATTAAAGTGGCCAAAATTAGCATAAGTCCAGTTCTAGTGTCGTAATACATACACCAGGTGATTGAAAAAATTACACAAGGCAAAAACAATATATTTGGTATTTTTAGACTTAAACTTACTTTTTGTGCACATATAATGAATATTGGAATTAATATTGAGGTTCTTGCAGTTCCTGGCCAGCTATATCCTTGTGTTATTATTTTACCGTTATAAAAAAAAATTTCAGACACTAAGCCTTGAATAAATAAGAAGAACAAAAGACTACCTGATAAAAAAAATATAATTTGATAATTGTTTATTTTTAATAATTTTTCATTAGGATTGTAAAAACTTATGGTAAATAACATAGCCAACGAAAAATAAACAACTATAAATCTTAGCAATCTAAAATCTTTTGATTGGTAAACCTCAAATAGAATATTTAAAGAAAAATAAACAATTAATAAAATTGATATAAAAATAATAAAGTTATTATTTTTTATAAAAAATTTTATTTTACTTATATTAAACTTTTTAAAGTTTATTAAAAAAATAAAAAAATAAACTATTATTATCAATTCATCTAATATTGAATATTCAATTGTAATTGCTTCTGATAAAATAAAAAAATTTACTAAATGAACAAAAAAATGATTTATTTTTTGTTTATATCTTAAAAAGAAAAAAGTATATAAGAGTAAAAATATAACATTAAAAAAATAAAATAGATTAATCAATTCAATATTTGTCATATTATGAGTTTATATAAAAAAAAATTATCCTTGAAAATTATGTATATTGCTCCTGGCAATTCTATACATTCTTACAATTGGATAAATTATTTTGCAAGTAGAAATGATAAAATTGTATGGCTTTCATATCATGGATATCATTTTAATGGAAAGTTTAAAAAAATCATTAATTATTTTTCAAATACTTTATTTTTTTTATCTCCTTTTTTCACATTATTTTCTTTCGTGAGATTACAACCTGACATTGTTCATATACATTCAGTAAGCAGAAACTTGTACTCATCATTTTTTTTATTACTTTTTTTTAAAAAAAAAATAATTCTAACTCCGTGGGGTTCTGACTTTTTTTATCCAAATTTTATAACTAAAATTTTACAAAATTTATTGTTTAAAAATTGTTACTTTATTTCAGACTCATATTTAATATTAAAAAAACTTAACCAATTTTCAGCAAAAAAAAATTTATTTAAAATTAATTTTGGAATAGATTGTAATTATTTTAAAAAGACTAAAAAAAAAATTATTAAGGAAATAAATAATATATCAAAAGATAAAAAAATTGTATTTTGCCCAAGAGGCTATGATCCTGTTTATAATACTCAATTAATTATAGATATGATTAATAAAATAAAATTTAAAATTAAAAATTATATTTTTATTTTTATTGGTACACAAAATATTTATCAAAAAAGATTATTAGATTTAACATCTAAATATAAGATTAAAGATAAAGTTATTTTTTTTGGAAAACAAAATAAAAAACAAATTTTGAGCTTATATAATGATTCAGAAATAGTAATTTCAGCCTCAAAATCTGATGCTGGAATTTCATCAGCTGTTTCAGAGGCGATGTCATGTGAAAAAATAGTATTAATAGCTAGCAATAGAGACAATAAATTATGGATTCAAAACAATCAAAACGGTTTTTTATTCAAAAATAATAGTCTGGAAGACTTAAGTAGAA
>TARA_B110000008_G_scaffold20436_1_pt1 | contig 14909 bp, 12 predicted proteins | sample TARA_B110000008 | Tara Oceans TARA_B110000008 (sample SAMEA4396496) | marine metagenome | biome: Westerlies Biome; feature: [DCM] deep chlorophyll maximum layer (ENVO:01000326); material: water (ENVO:00002006), including particulate matter (ENVO:01000060) such as... | depth 40 m
ATAGCTCACGGAATAGAAAGAATTGGTGAAAACCAAGAAAAAAATGTCCCTCAGGAAGAAAATGAAGTCAATTCTAAAACAGTTAAAGGTCTAGAAACATATACAATAAACCTTAATAAACTAGTTGCAGAAGGTAAAGTTGATCCTCTAATTGGAAGAGACTCAGAAGTAGAAAGAGTTGTTCAAATACTCTGTCGACGAAGAAAAAATAATCCTTTACTCGTTGGCGAAGCTGGTGTTGGAAAAACTGCAATAGCAGAAGGATTAGCAAAAAAAATTGTAGATAAGACTATTCCTGAAGTACTACAAAATATGGTTATTTATTCTCTAGATTTAGGCGCACTTATTGCTGGGACCAAATATAGAGGAGACTTTGAACAAAGACTAAAAACTGTTATCAATCAACTTAACGAACAAAAAAATTCAATATTATTTATCGATGAAATTCATACAATAATTGGGGCTGGTTCAGCAAGTGGCGGGACACTTGATGCTTCAAATATTTTAAAACCTGCTCTTGCTAGAGGTACAATTAAATGTATTGGCGCAACAACTTACCAGGAATATAGGACTGTTTTTGAGAAAGACCATGCTTTAACTAGAAGATTTCAGAAAATAGACATAGAAGAACCAAGTGTTAAAACAACAATAGATATACTTAAGGGTTTAAAAGTACACCTTGAGGACCATCATAAAGTTAAATTTTCAAATAACGCTTTAGTTAGTGCTGCTGAACTTTCTGCAAAATTTATTAATGAAAGACATTTGCCCGATAAAGCGATAGATATAATAGATGAGGCTGGAGCAGCTCAAAAGATTTTACCTAAAAAGAAACAAAAGAAAAATATTGGGACAAAAGAAATAGAAGATGTAATTGCCAAAATTGCAAGAATCCCACCACAAAACATAAATAAAGATGATCGAAATTCTCTTAAAAATCTAGAAAGAGATCTTAAAGCGGTTATTTTTGGACAAGATAAGGCAATTCAGTCCCTTACAAATGCAATTAAGATGTCAAGAAGTGGTATCGGTCCTGAAAATAAACCAATAGGTAGTTTTTTGTTTAGTGGTCCCACGGGAGTTGGAAAAACTGAAGTTGCAAGACAATTAGCTTACACATTAGGAATCGAGCTTATTCGAATTGATATGAGTGAGTATATGGAAAGACATTCAGTATCTAAGTTAATTGGAGCTCCTCCTGGGTATGTTGGTTACGATCAAGGTGGAGTTTTGACTGAGCAGATTAATAAAACTCCTCATGCTGTTCTTTTACTTGACGAAATTGAAAAAGCGCATCCTGATATTTATAATATTCTTCTTCAAGTCATGGATAATGGTCTCTTAACTGACAGTAATGGTAGAAAAACTGATTTTAGAAATGTTACATTGATTATGACAACAAATGCAGGTGCCGAAGCCCTTTCAAAAGCAAATTTTGGTTTTACACAGAGTAAAAATTTAGGCGATGAGCAACAAGAAATTAAAAGAATATTCTCTCCGGAGTTCAGAAATAGACTTGATTCTACAGTTTCTTTTGCAGCTCTTGATAACGATATAATTCTTAAAGTTGTTGATAAATTCTTGATTCAGTTAGAAACTCAATTACATGATAAGAAAGTTGATGCTTCATTCACTTCCAAATTAAAATTATTTTTAGCTAAAGAAGGTTTTGACCCTCAAATGGGAGCGCGACCTATGGCTAGGTTAATACAAGACACAATAAGAAAGGCTCTGGCCGACGAATTACTTTTCGGTAAACTAACTAATGGCGGTGAAGTTGAAATTAGTGTAGATGACAATGATAAAGTATCTCTTAAAATAATTCAAAAGGAAAAAACATCAGCTAAAATTTAGATTTTTTTCCATCACGTCTTTGAATAAATTACAATTAACTAAAGTATTAAGCCAATCTTTCACATTAGTGTAATGAGTCTCTGAAAATAAGTTCAAATCCACATTAGCGAACTGTCTTATAAATGGAAATATTGCAATATCTGCATACCCGGCTTCATCTGAAAATAAAAAACTTCTCTGATTAAGCTTACCCTCAAGTATTTCAATAAAAAATAAGCAATCATTAAAACTTATTTTTCTTTTAATAATGGTATCCCCTGAATTATATTTATAGTAATCTAATTTATCTTTAAATTTTCCATCATTTATATTTATTAGTTTATTAACTTCTTCAAGATCTTTATCGTCAATATGTAGAAAATTATTTACAAAATTCTGCTCTCTAGCCCAATTCATAATATCTATACTTTCATCTAATATTAAATTTTTTAAAATTAACACCGGAACAGTTCCTTTTGAGCTAACTTCTAACATTTCTTGTGGCTTAGCTTTTAATGATATTTCGTAAATATCAAACTCGACTTTGGATCCCAAGAGAGCCATACGTGCTCTCATCGCATAAGGACACCTTCTATAAGAATATAGAAATGGTTTTAACGGACTACTATTTGGTTGCTCGACATATTTCATGGACTAAACGATGACCTTTGAAAATTAGACCGGAATAAATTTGAATTAACTCTGATCCATATCTTATTTTTTGTTTTGCATCATCAACTGACAAGATGCCTCCAACCCCAATAATAGGTATCTTTCCATTTAGCTTCTTATAAAGAAATTTTATTGTAGTTAATGATTTTTTTTGTAATGGTTTACCAGAAAGTCCTCCCTCTTCTTTCACATAAACTGAATTAACAACTTCTTTTCTTGAGGTTGAAGTATTGGTTGCAATAACTGCATCTAATTTATATTTTAATAATAAATTACATATAATATTTAATTCTCTCTCGCTATTATCTGGAGATATTTTAATTGCAATCGGTACATATTTTTTATGAATTTTTTTAAGCTTTAACTGCTCAATTTTAATCTTACTAAGTAAATCCTCCAGATACTTACTTTTCTGTAAATCTCTTAATCCCTTTGTGTTTGGTGAAGATATATTAATTGTAATATAGCTTGCATAGGCATATGCTTCACGAAAACAAATTAAATAATCTTTAACTGCATTTTCAATCTTCGTGTTGAAATTTTTACCAATATTTATTCCTAAGATACCCTTGTAACTCGATTTCTTGATATTTTTGATTACTTGATGAATTCCAACATTATTAAATCCAAAACGATTAATAATTCCCTCTTCATTAGTTAATCTAAAAGATCTTGGCTTTGGATTACCTGGTTGGGGCTTTGGAGTAACTGTGCCTACCTCAATGAAACCAAATCCAAGCTTAGCTAAACAATCAATATATTCTGCATTTTTATCTAATCCAGCAGCCAATCCAACAATATTTTTAAACTTTAGGCCCATTACTATTTTAGGGGTTACTTTACTTGGATCTTTAATAAAATATAAAAATCCAAATAAATGAAGAAGCTTAAATAACTTCATTACAAGATGATGAGCTAACTCAGGATCTAATTTAAATAATAATGGCCGGATGATAGAGTACATATTAAGATTTTATCTTATGTTTTATAAAGTATTTTATTCTTCAACAAATTAAATTTTATTATTATCGAAGGTGTTCAAAAAGTATATTAAGTATTGAGTTTGCAACAGGGCTTTTATTAACCACTCCATCAGATAACTCAATATATACCTTGGAGCCCTCACCACTTTCAATTAGCTTGATTCGATATCTTTTTTCACCTGACTCAAGGCCCTCTTCTTCATCAGAACCCCATAAATCAAAATTCCAAACAGAAGTTGCTTCAGCGCTTTCATTAAATACACCTAGTGCATCTCCTGGTGCATTTACAGTTGGATTTTCAACGTCTTGCTCTTCTTTTTTATCTCTGTTTCTGCCTTTGTTTCTAATATCTCCGTATGGAGTAGAGGTAGTTTCTTCAAAAGAATCATCATCCCAAAAAACTAAGGTATCCAATATCCCCTTTTCTTCAGCATCTTTTTCTGAGCTAGTTTCAAAATCAAGATCTTTATACTTTACATAAAAGACCCCTTCACTTCTATTTTTATCTTCAGTTACAAATCCAATTAAATCTAAAGCAATCGAAAGTCTTCTCCAAGATCTATCAAATGGGTCGTCAAGCTTCACAAATACAGTATCAGATTCTTTAACTAATTCAGCTTTTTGAATGACTTTTGGATTGTTAAACTTCTTCTCTGCATCAAGATCGGCAACACCCAAATAAACCATTAGTCTTCTCAGAACTTCAGAGTTAATCTCAAAATCTTGAATTTCAGTCTTTGCGTTAACAGGTATACCTTCTCCATTATCTTCTCCATCACCGCCCTTATACTCTTCAATTGCGTAAACATTCGTTGTGTATTGTGATACTTGTGCATCAATAATTCTTTGCCTTTCCTCAAGGCGAGCTCCCTCGGAACCTTGTCTTCGATGTGATAAATAAATTTCAGTTGTTCCAACCTGGTTACCTCTTTCAATTCGAGTCCTAAACTTTCTCTTATCTTCTTTACCGCCAATATCATCAAGCCACTTATCAAGCCTCTGACCCATACCCATAGAATTATCTCCTGTAATATCGTCAGCTCTAATCCATTCTGTTTCCATCACGCCTGTTCTTTTATTAATTTTTTTAATCGAAAACCCCATGTTTTCCCAAAATTTTTCAAGGAATGGCCAGAGCGTTTCAGGGTCTTTTTTTATAATTAACCATCTTAAATTTCCTGACTTAACCAAATGAATACCTTGAGGATCATCGATAACCTTAACTAATTTTGGTTTTATAATCTTCGTATTATTAAAATCTTTATATGATGTCGCCTCACCCGGAACACCATAAGAACTAGAAGCCTCAAATTCAGATAAATCAGGTGGTACTTCAAGTTTATTTGCTTTTGATGAGTTTACATAGTCAGGAGCAGTTACTTCAGAATAAACATCTCCAAATTTATCTACAATAGGATCAAACGAGCAGGATACTAAGTTTAAAACTAGTAAAATTATAAAAAATAAATTTTTCATTCAGAAGCTTTAAAAGCATTAATTAAAGTTTGATGATAATCTTTATTTAACTCGACTAGTGGAAGCCTGATTGACGGCTGAACTTTGCCGAGATAGCTTAAAAGCCACTTCACTGGAATTGGATTAGATTCAACAAACATCGCTTCGTGTAATTTTTCTAATTTTTTATTCAATAGTTCAGCTTCTTGGTAATTTTTATTTACAGCAGCATTACAAATCTGGTGCATAAGTTCTGGCCTAATATTTGCCGTAACAGAGATTACCCCTGTTCCACCTTTTTTTATATATTCTAGAAATGAAAGATCATCACCACTGATAAAAATGAATTCTTTTTCAACTTGGTTAACAAGAAAGTCAATACGCCCAAGATCACCTGTTGCATCCTTAATACCTATAATATTTTCTAAGTAACTTAGCTTAATAACAATATCATTTTCTATATCTACCGCGGTTCTAAAAGGCACATTATATAAAATCTGAGGAATTTTAACTGCATCATTTACAGCTTTATAATGCTCAAACAATCCAGATTGGTTTGGTTTATTGTAATATGGTGTTACCAATAAACACGCATCAGCTCCAAGTTCTTTTGCTTGATTTGTTAAAAATATTGCTTCTTTGGTGGAATTTGCGCCTGTTCCTGCAATTACAGGAATTCTTCCTTGGATGAAATTAATTGCTTCCTTGATTAAGAAAGTGTGCTCATCAAAATCCACTGTTGGTGCTTCGCCACTTGTTCCAACAACAACAATACCATCCGTATGACTTTGAATATGAAAATCCAACAAGTCTTTAAATCTTGCTATATCAAGAGAACCATCCATATTCATTGGAGTAACAACTGCTACCATACTGCCTTGAAACATAGTTTTCCTTGAAATTTACTTTTAATTACATTCTACTAGAAAGAAGATTAAATTTGTTTCTATATATACAAGTTTTTCTACATTTTTGAGTATATTGGTCCACTTCCTCCCTCGGGTGGGACCCAATTAATATTTTGAGTTGGGTCTTTTATGTCACAAGTTTTACAATGAATACAATTTTGAGAATTTATTTGTAGTTTCTGCTCTCCATTTTCAATTCTAATGATCTCATAAACACCTGCTGGACAATAACGTTGTTCAGGCGAATCATATTCCTTGAGATTAAAAGTTATTGGGATAGATATATTTTTTAGCTCTAAGTGACAGGGTTGATTTGCTTCATGACTGATGCTGCTTAAGCCTATAGAGCTTAATTTATCAAAACTATATATACCATCTGGTTTCTGATACTCAATTACCTTGCTATCAACAGCTTTTTTTAAAGTTTCATGATCTGCGTAATTATGCTTTAAGGTCCAGGGGAAGATAATATTAAATGAGGCAAACCACATTTCAATGCCGCCAAGTAGCATCCCTATCCAAGTTCCATATTTTGATAATAAAGGCTTAACATTTCTTACTGAGTTTAAATCACGCCATACCCAAGATGATTTTATTGCAACAATATATGAATGTAAAAGTTTATTTGATTTGCCAATTTTTGAATCAACAATTAACTTAAATGCAGAATCGGCTGCAAGCATTCCTGTCTTCATTGCATTATGTGTACCCTTTATTCTAGGAACATTAACCATACCTGCGCTACAGCCAATAAAAGCTCCTCCAGGAAATATAAGGTCTGACCAAGACTGAATGCCACCCTCGCTTATTGCTCTTGCACCATAACTTAAGCGCTCTCCACCCTTTAAGACTTCTTTAATTTTTGGATGTGTTTTAAATAATTGAAATTCTTCAAAAGGCGAAAGGTACGGATTTGAATAGTCTAAATGGAGAACAAAACCAACAGAAACTAATCCTTCCCCATAATGATACATAAATGAACCTCCCCCAGTATCAGATTGAAGTGGCCAGCCTAGACTATGTTGAACCAAACCTTTTTTATGTTGATTTTCTGGAATTCTCCAGACCTCCTTAAAACCTAACCCATATTTTTCATGACAATCTTTTTCTCTTAAATTAAGTTTTTTTTCAATAATTTTAGTAAGAGATCCCCTTGCTCCTTCCGCAATCAAAGTAAATTGAGCATGAATCTCAATACCTTCTGTAAAATTTAAAGTCTCATTAGCATCTGAATCCCTTCCCATATCTCCAGTTACTATTCCGATGAGTTCATTATTATCATTAAATAAAGCTTCTTGGCCTGTAAATCCAGAATATATTTCAACTCCCAGTTCCTCAGCTTGTGAGGCTAACCAGCCGCACAAATCGCCTAGGCTAATAATATAATTTTTTTTATTAGTCATTAAGGGAGGTATTAGCCACTGAGGTATATTCCAACTTTTTTCCTTACTCATTAAACAGAATCTATCTTCAGTAACTGTTGTTTTTATGGGGGCATTTTTATCTTTCCAATTTGGAATTAATTCATTTAAAGCAATTGGGTCAATAACTGCGCCTGATAAAATATGAGAACCAACTTCAGTGCCCTTTTCAATCAAACAAACACTTATTTCTTTGTTAGATTGAAGAGCTAATTGTTTTGCTTTAATTGCAGCAGAAAGTCCTGCAGGACCGCCGCCAACAATTAAAATATCATAATTCATTATCTCGCGTTGTTTATTCATTGTCTTCAAGGTATTAATGGTAAATCTACTTGGTCACTTCGCTCAACTCCTAATGTCATTTTCTTACAAAGAATAAGAAATTCTTTCATGCCAGAAGTTTGGTATTTCTTTTTAGGCCACAAGAAATAAAAATATCGATTTAATTTTATATTAGGAACATCTAAAGAAACCAAACTTCCACGTCTAAATGCGTCTTTGAGAGCAAGACGAGAAATACAACCAATACCTAAACCAGATTCTACTGCCCGCTTAATAGCTTCTGTATGCTCTAATTCTAATCTGATATTTAAATTTTTATCTTTAAAAGCTCTATCAAATGTCTCTCTAGTTCCTGATCCCTTTTCCCTAAGTATCCATATTTCTTTCAATAATACATCTAAATTTAATTTTTTTTTCTTAGCAAGTGGGTGATCAGGAGCACAAAAAATAGCGAGCTCGTCTGCAACCCAAGGCTCTATATGAAGGTCTGGGTGACTACAATCCCCTTCTATCATACCGAGATCAAGCTCATGGTTAGCTACCTGCTGAACAATAGTTTTCGTGTTATGAACTTGAAGCCTTATATTGCTTTCAGGATAATCTTTAAGAAAATTTGCAACAAGAAGATTGGCAAGATAGTTACCAATTGTCAGTGTAGCCCCGATATGCATTTCACCATATCCTGCAAGACCTGAAAGTTGAGATTCAATCTCTTTTGCTCGATCCAATAATTCTACTGCCTTTGGAAGTAAACGCTTACCTGCTTTATTTATACTTAGTGATTTACCTAGCCTATCAAAAAGTTGTAAACCAAATTGTCTTTCAAATTCCCCTAAAGAAGTGCTAGTAGCTGATTGAGATAAACATAAAATTTCTGATGCACGAGAAACACTATCAGCTCTACTTACAGCTACAAATATTTCTAATTGCCTTAATGTATATTTCATAATATCAATTTTGTTAAACTCATATCTATTTTACAGATATATCATTGAAATAATCAATATTTAATTGTAAATCCACACTGTATAATCTTTTCAATTAAACAGGAAAGTCAAAATGAAAATATTAGTTGCAATCAAAAGAGTTCAAGATTACAACATAAAAGTTAGGCCAAAAAGTGATGGGTCTGATGTTGATATTGAAGGCATTAAGATGGGTATTAATCCCTTTGATGAGAATGCATTAGAAGAAGCATTGCGTCTTAAGGAAAAAAAAATTGCTTCTGAAGTAATTGTTATTTCTCTTGGAGGTCCAAAAAATCAAGATGTCCTTAGGCATGGACTTGCTATGGGCGCAGATCGTGCAATATTAGTAGAAACATTAGAAACTCTTCAGCCACTAGGTGTTGCAAAATTACTTGAGGCTGCGGTTGAGCGTGAAAAACCAGACTTAATTTTATTAGGAAAGCTTGCCCTTGATAGTGACGCAGGACAAACAGGTCAAATGTTAGCAGGTTTATTAGGTTATCCCCAAGGTACCTTTGTTTCAAAAGTTGATATCTCCAAAAGAAAAATATTGGTTACAAGAGAAATTGACGGGGGAACTAATAGTATTGAGATGAATCTTCCTGCAGTTTTAACAGCTGACCTAAGATTAAATGAACCACGTTTTGTAAAACTACCAAACCTTATGATGGCAAGAAAAAAAGCTATAGAAACAATAAAGGCAACGGATTTTTCTGTTAATTCATCACCACGTTTAAAGTTACTAAAGGTATCGATACCCCCTGAACGAAAGGAAGGTATAAAAGTAGATAGTGTTAGTGACTTATTAACAAAACTTAATGATAAAGAAGGAATAAAACTATAACTACTAATCTAAAAATTTTGGTGTTAGCTGAGCACAATGAAATTAATTTACTTGATTCTGTTTATAAAGCTATAACTGCAGCCCAATCATGGGATGGAGAAATTGATTTATTACTTATTGGTAAAAATACAGAGAAAGTCGCCAAAAAAGCTTCAAGTATTAAATTATTAAATAATATTATTCGAGTAGATGCAGAGCATTTAGAACATTTACTCGCAGAAGACGCTGCTAATATTGTTTCAAGTATTGGAAAGAAATATCATGTTATTTTAGCGGCTCACACATGGTTCAGCCGAAATTTTCTTCCTAGAGTTGCTGCAATAATGGATGTTAGTATGATTTCTGATGTTCTAAAAATTAAAAGTAAAAATACTTATACTCGATCAACATATGCTGGAAATGTTCATGCAACAATAGAAAGTCTTGATCCAATTCAAATATTAACAATCCATATAAGTAACTTTAATACTTGTGAAACTGATGGCGGTAATGCAGAAATTATAATAAATGAAGCCCCCTCACCTCTAAATTTATCTCAATGGAAAACAGAAAAAATTAATAAATCAGATAGGCCTGCATTAGTTGATGCTAAAGTAGTTATTTCTGGAGGAAGGTCTCTAGGCAGCGAAGAGAATTTTAATAATATTTTATCCCCATTAGTTGATAAAATTGGTGCTGCACTTGGAGCAACAAGAGCTGCTGTTGATTCTGGTTATGCTCCTAATGAAATCCAGGTTGGTCAAACAGGTGTTGTAGTTGCACCAGAACTATATATTGCCATAGGGATTTCAGGAGCAAATCAGCATATCTATGGTATGAAAGACAGTAAAATTGTTGTAGCTATTAATAATGATCCAGATGCAACTATTTTTCAGTTTGCTGATTATGGTTTGGTTGCTGATTTATTTGAAGCTGTCCCAGAGCTTACTAAACTAATATCAAATTAAATAATATAAAGAAAAGAGTAAAAAAAATGATTAATAATAGTAAATATTCAACCGAAAAAATATTAAGTGTGCACCATTGGAATGACACCTTGTTTAGTTTTAAAACAACGCGTCAGGATGGACTTCGTTTTGAGAATGGTCAGTTTGTAATGATAGGCTTGGAGGTAGATGGAAAGCCACTCGCGAGGGCCTATAGTTTTGCTAGTCCAAATTATGATGAGCACCTAGAGTTTTTAAGTATTAAAGTTCAAGATGGCCCATTAACCTCAAGATTACAACACATTAAAGTTGGAGATGAAATTTTAGTAAGTAAAAAGCCTACTGGAACCCTAGTTATTCATGATCTTAAGCCCGGAAAAAATCTTTATTTACTTTCAACTGGAACTGGCCTAGCTCCATTTATGAGTTTAATCCAAGATATTGAAGTTTACGATCACTTTGAGAAAGTGATTCTAATTCATGGAGTAAGACAAATAAATGATTTAGCTTATGCAAATTTTATTGAAAATGAATTACCAAATAATGAATTTTTCGGTGAGGAAATAAAAAAGAAATTAATTTATTACCCTACTGTTACTCGTGAGTCATTTAAAAATGAAGGAAGGCTTACTGATCTGATAAGTTCAGGGAAGTTATTTACTGACATTAATTTACCTCCTATAAACCCAAAATATGATCGAGCTATGATATGTGGTGGCCCAGATATGCTCAAAGATACTCAATTACTATTAGATTCATTAAGCTTTAAAGTGTCTCCTCGAATAGGTGAGCCAGGAGATTATGTTATTGAACATGCTTTTGTAGAAAAATAATATGGTGTCTTTAACATCGAAACGTGATGAAATAGTTAAAAAAATAGATTCAATCCTACCGCAAACTCAATGTGGTAAATGTAGTTACTCAGGATGTAGGCCGTATGCAAAAGCTATATCAGATGGAGAAGCAGATATTAATCAATGTCCTCCTGGAGGTAATTTAGTAATAAAGAAATTAGCAACCCTGCTAAAAGTAAAATATAAACCATTAAATCAATTTTATGGAACAACAAAACCTATATCTATAGCAGTTATTGATGAAGATAGATGTATAGGGTGCGCCCTATGTATCAATGCTTGTCCAGTTGACGCCATACTTGGTGCAGCCAAGTATATGCATACAGTCATCAAGGAAGAATGTACAGGGTGTGATCTGTGTTTAGAACCATGTCCAGTAGATTGCATTGATATGCGTCCAATTGAAAATAATATTGTTATAGATATAAAGGGGATTAAAGTTAAAAATTTAATTAATAAAAAGAAATCTAATATAGCAAAATCTCGATATGAGTTCAGACTTGAAAGGATTAAAAGAGAAGGTGAAGAAAAAAGAATGAAATCAAAAATTTCATTATTAACAAAATCTGAGTTGATAAATGAAAAAATGAAAAAAATATCTGACTCTGTTAAACGATTAAAAGAACTATAATAGGTTTACATTACTTATTAGATTAAAAAAAAATGAATACTGAAAAAAGAAATACTATTTTTTCATTGCTTAGCAAGCATACGCCAAACCCTACTACTGAGTTAAACTATCGAACAGCTTTTGAATTACTTATTGCTGTTATATTATCAGCTCAAACCACAGATATTGCTGTTAATAAAGTTACAAAAAAACTTTTTTTGAAAGCAAATACTGCAAAAAAATTAAGTAATCTTCCTGTTTCACAAATCGAAGTTTTGATAAACAGTATTGGGTTATACAAAAATAAAGCAAAAAATATTAATGCAACTAGCAAAATACTAGAAGAAAAATATAATGGAACAGTTCCAAATTCAAGAATTATTTTAGAAAGTCTTCCCGGCGTAGGGAGAAAAACTGCAAACGTAATATTAAATACTGTATTTATGGAGCCAGTAATTGCAGTTGATACACATATTTTTAGGTTAGCTAATAGGTTAAAAATTGGAACAGGAAAAACACCTCTAGCTGTAGAAAAAAAACTTACAAAATTGATTCCTAAAAAGTACTTAATTGATGCCCATCATTTATTAATACTTCATGGTAGATATATATGCAAAGCTTCTAAGCCAGAATGCTTTAGATGCGTTATTGACAAACTTTGTGAATATAAAGACAAGACAATAAGACTCTAAAAAATGCTTTGAGCTCTTTCATCAAGTGCCTTCATAACTTCTAATCGCTCATCTTCGCTCATATTTTCCCATTCTGTTATTTCAGAGAAGGTTCTAAAACACCCTCTACAAAATTCTTCTTCGTTATACTGACAAACGCCTATACATGGTGTTGATATATTGACTTTAATATCCATTATTTTATTACCCCATGACAATGTTTATATTTTTTTTGACTTCCACATGGACATAATTCATTTCGTCCAACTTTTTTAATCTGAGTTTGCTCTGAGCTTCTTTTTTGCTCCTCAGCATTCTGAATTCTTTGATTATTTTTCTTATCTATATTTGATGCCTCACTTTCATCTTTTATCTGAACCAACATCAACACTCTAGTTGTTTCATACTTAATAGTATCAAGGAGCTTCTCAAATAAACCAAATGCCTCTTTTTTGAATTCTTGCTTAGGATCTTTTTGGCCGTAAGCTCTCAAGCCTATTCCCTGTCTTAGCTGGTCCAATGATGACAGATGAGACCTCCAATGATGGTCAATAATTTGAAGCATCACAGACCTTTCAAAATGATGAATTGCTTCAGCCCCAGCTAATTTTTCTTTATTGAGATAACTTTGATTAGCCATTTCCTTAATTCTATTTGCTATCTCCTCAATTGCGATACTAGGCTCTTTTTTTAACCAATTTTTTATACTTATTTTTATAGCATAATCTGCAAGTAATTTTTTTTCTAAAGCCACAATATCCCATTGCTCCTCGACACTATCAGGTGGCATAAAACTATAAACAGTTTCAAGAATTACATCCTCTCTAATTCGATCGACTGTTTCTTTTACATTTGGGCTATCAAGAATATCATTACGTTGCTCATAAATAACCTTTCGTTGATTACTTGGTACATCATCAAACTCAAGAAGTTGCTTCCTTGTATCAAAATTTCTAGCCTCTACTTTTCTTTGTGCGCCTTCGATGGATCTGTTAACCCACTTATGCTCAATTGCTTCCCCTTCAGGTAAACTCAATTTTTCCATAATTGATGCAACTCGCTCCGAAGCAAAAATTCTCAATAATGAATCTTCTAATGATAAATAAAATGCACTAGAGCCTGGGTCACCTTGTCTACCTGACCTACCTCTTAATTGATTATCAATTCTTCTTGATTCATGTCTTTCTGTTCCAATAATATGAAGTCCTCCAGCATCTAAAACTTTTTGATGAGTATCTTTCCATTGAAGCTCAAGTTGATCAATTTTTTTCTTTTTTTGGGCAGCATTAATACTTGAGTTTGCATTGATATTATTTATTTCAGGTTGTATGTTCCCCCCTAATACAATATCTGTTCCTCGTCCTGCCATATTTGTCGCAATAGTAACCATTCCTGGCTGTCCTGCCTGAGTAATAATATGGGCTTCTTTTTCATGTTGCTTGGCATTAAGCACCTGATGATGGAGCTTTTCTTTATTAAGGAGTTTTGAAACTAGTTCAGAATTTTCAATTGAGGTTGTGCCAACTAAAACAGGTTGACCTTTTTTACAGCATTCCCTAATATCGTCTGCAACAGCTTTATATCTTTCATCAGAAGTACGATAAATCTTATCCATTTTATCGATTCGAATTGTAGGCCGATGAGGAGGAATAATAATGGTCTCTAACCCATAAATTGAATTGAATTCAAATGCTTCAGTGTCTGCAGTACCTGTCATACCAGAGAGCTTAGTAAACATTCTAAAATAATTCTGAAAAGTGATCCCAGCGAGAGTTTGATTTTCTTTTTGTATTGTAACGAGTTCTTTTGCTTCAACTGCTTGATGGAGGCCATCTCCCCATCTCCTTCCAGCCATCATTCTTCCTGTAAACTCGTCAACAATTGTGACGGTATCATCTTTGACAACATAATCCTTATCTTTAATAAATAAATAATGTGCTCTTAGTGATGAATTAATGTGATGCAATAGACTAATATTCTCTGCATCATAAAGATTTGAATTTTTATCCAAAATACCAGCTTTAATAAGAATTCTTTCAGTATTCTCATGACCTTTCTCAGACAAAATAACTTGGTTTCCTTTTTCATCTATCCAGAAATCACCATCAGAATCTTCTTTTTTTTGTCTAGAAAGCAAAGGTATAATTTTATTAATTTTCTGATACAAATCAATATTGTCCTCAGCCTGCCCAGAAATTATTAAAGGAGTTCTGGCCTCATCGATTAATATTGAATCAACTTCATCAACAACTGCATAATTTAAATCTCTTTGAACCCGTTGATCTGCAGAATAAACCATATTATCTCTAAGATAGTCGAAACCAAATTCATTGTTAGTACCGTATGTAATGTCTGCTTGGTAAGCTTCTTTTTTTTCTTCAAAAGGCATGCCAGATAGATTGATGCCAACGGTCAAACCTAAAAACTCATAAAGCTTTCCCATCCATTCAGCATCGCGCTTAGCAAGATAATCGTTTACAGT
>TARA_B110000008_G_scaffold244598_1_pt1 | contig 14802 bp, 6 predicted proteins | sample TARA_B110000008 | Tara Oceans TARA_B110000008 (sample SAMEA4396496) | marine metagenome | biome: Westerlies Biome; feature: [DCM] deep chlorophyll maximum layer (ENVO:01000326); material: water (ENVO:00002006), including particulate matter (ENVO:01000060) such as... | depth 40 m
ATGACTGTAGTGCTATCACCAGCTATTTTCATACCACCTCCATCTCTACCAGTACCAGCATTATTATTTGATATGATTACATTCTTCATGGTTACATCACTGGATGATGTTATTGCCAGACCACCACCATCATCAGTAGCTTGATTACTATCTATTGTAGTATCCTGAATAGTAGCAACAGCTCTATACAAATAAATACCACCACCATTATTACCACCGCCGTAGCCATCATTAGCAGTATTATCCTTAATAATACTATTATAGATATTTATGATTGCATTCTTATTCGTATCACTAGCACCTGTTCCAGCTATTCCACCACCTTGTTGCCCATTATTTCCAGATACTTCTGAGTAATACATATTTAATTCTCCACCGTCTGAAGCAATACGTATGGCTCCACCCAAACCAGAATTATCTCCACCGGTTAGCTTCAGATGCCATAGGTTTAATTTATGATCATCGCCATCTAATTCAAAGATGTTTATCCCATCATCAGCTGTAATCGTTTTTAAAGTATCCATGGTTTGACCTTGACCAATGAGCGTCAACTCTCCTCCCAAAAACACATCACGGTTCAACTGACAATCACTACTTACTTTAAAGGTACCACTTCTTTCAGGATTGGAACAAGTCCATTCAGCCAATCCATCCGAACTTGGTGTGGAAGGTAATGTGGCTGGCGGCGCTGGCGCTTGTTGCTCAAAGTATGCTTCACATTCAGATTGATTCATGTAGTACGAATCTGTATTTGCAAGCGGAGCACCACTATACCGTTCACCGGTGGCAAGACAATCTGCTTCTGTCGTTAAACTTCGATCTTCTGTGCAATACAAAGCAGTGTCATCACAACCAACTTTTTCTTCCAAACAAGTTGCACTATCTGTAAAGTTAGTTACGTTACATCCAACTTTTAGAGCTGTGCATGGTGCTTGCTCTGTGTAAGTTGTGTCAGTACATCCCATTCTAGGATTTTCACAGTCAGCTCGTGTAGAAACAACATTCCATACGTTTGGTGCTACGCAAGTGGTTTCATTTGGATATCGATAATCACTACAATAACCGCTTCCAGAACACTTTGCATAACAGGATGCTTCGTCGTGTGTTGTAGTTGCACCGGTATCTGTGTTATTACAGTGACCTAGTGCACCATCGCAACCACCATAATCTTCGTGACCAAGTGTCTTTACTGTACCATCTTCGTACAACAACGCCCATGCAGCATCATTTGGAACAATGTCTACCACACACCCTACTCCAGATTGATGAACTGCATTTGCATCGTACACACAATTATTGCATATATCGCAACTAGTTGGTGGTACAACGTTATCCGATCGAAATTGTGCAGCTGAATCGCCCCATGTGGTGACTACACCATCGGAGTGAAGTGCAGCAAAACCATAACTATTCGCAAAAATGTCAATGGCATCCGTAATAATAGTGCGGTCCGTTATTCCTGTACCCTTTGCATAGCCGGTGCCCGTGGCAGTGGTGCTGACAGGGCCGTAGTTGTAGGAAGCAGAACAGGTGACGCCAAGTTTCTCATCCGTGGCATCGGCTGCGGTGCATGAATTGCCTGATGTACAAGGATCATCGGCGCAGGTGCCCCATGTTGGTGTACCAGCTCCAGTGTCACCATTAATGTTATTAGTATTACTTGTATTATCAAAACGTACGTTTTGTAATAATATGGAGCTATCTTGAGGCCCATACCAATATATATTATTACCTTGACTGTTAGCATGATTGTTGTCAAATGAAACTCGATCAAGGACGATTGAATTTACCCATCTTATTGCAAGACCTCCACCTTGATTGTTATAATTATATACTCCGTCAGAACCAGCAACATTGTTTGATATCATAGTATTACTAATTGTTATTCTACTCTCATATGATAAAATACCACCAGCACGGCGGGTTATAGCTTTATTATTATCAATAACACTATCTTCTATGATACATTCAGCATATTCGATATGAATACCACCAGTATCTATAGTAGCACTATTATTTCTAACAATAGTATTGTATATATTTAAAAACGCTGCACGTGGAACTGACGGTGCTTTATCAATACCATCCCCTGGTGTGTAGATTGCACCGCCCACTTTTGCTTTATTTCCAGATAGCTCAATGTAATACAATTTGACTTCAGCATAATCGCTGAAATAAATCGATCCACCACTTCTATCAGAATTAGTACTATAACTACTAACATCCCCACCAGTCAGTTTTAGGTGCCATAGGTTTAATTTATGTGTTGCGTTATTTAATTTAAAATGCCTGCTTGTAGCAGCCGCCGTAATCGTTACTAAGTTATTCATGTCTTCGGTCTGACCAATGATGGTCAATTCTCCTGTCAAAATGACCTCTGCACTAAGTGTGCAACTTTCAGATAGTTTAAACGTTCCTGATGTCGCTGGGCTAGCACAGTCATATTCCGCTAACCCATCCGAACTTGGTGTAGCATGGATTGTCACGGCATCGGCTGAGTAGCCAATCCTCGATTCTTCTGCTGAACCTGCCACCGAATACCCCGCACAGTTTTCGTCTAGTGTACAGGCCAGTTGGCAGGCACTGGCATCGGCGCACGAAGGACCTGCATAGTTGTCGCTGCTCGCCGCAAAGCTGGCAACTTTTTTGCTAGCTGCCGGATCTCTGCCGTAGCAAGGAGCTCCAGTTTGACCAGTACATCCCCATGTTTGGACTGAACCATCATCCATGAGTGCTGCAAACGCGTACATACCAGCAACTAATTTTGTTGCACCAATGTCAATATTTGGATCCGTTCCACCGTCTTCTGGAGTTCCAAACACAACAATGGAACCATCGGATTTTAAAATAGCACCAGCTGTGTTGGTGGTTGCAATGGAAACAGTTCCACTACTCACGAGCGTTTCATTTACAAGTGTGTGATTGTCTGGATAATACAATGCATCAGTACCCCAACGGTGAGCAGAACCATCTTCTAATGTAGCAATAAAGCCTAAGTAGCTAAATGGCACAATACTAGTTGCTTTTCCTAACAGGTTTGGTGCTGTTCCACCTCGTTCTGCATCTCCCCACACTTCCACGCTTCCATCCGTCTTTAAAAGTGCAAATGCATTTGATCCAATGACTATATCTTCTACATCAGCAACAAATGTTGGTATTGCACCGGGAGATGCCATGTACGTATCACCTTGTCCCCACACTTCCATTCCAATATCGTTTGTCTCAGTGTATCCTACGCATGTTTCATCGCTGGAACAAGCAGCTTGACATTCACTGTGTCCAGCGCATACGGTGCCAGAATAACTGTCTGTCGTTACTGGGTATACTTTTTCGGTAGCACCATATGCAAAGGTTGTTACATTCTCTGCATCGGTTGTCTCCGTGTATCCCTTACAATCGGCATCGGCATCACAAGCTGTGGCGCAAGCCGTGGCATCATCACAAGCTGTTCCTGCATAACTTTGTGTATCCGCTGGGTAAACAAATCCAGATTCAATGGTCACTTTGCTAACTGACAGGTTTCCGTCCACTACAAAATTGACATCTGATTCCAACACACCATCACTCTTGGTATATGGTGCATTGCTAACTTGATTGAGTTTTACCGCACTTGCCGTCATTCCAGTTGCTAAATTCATTGAATCTGTTTCTGGAGCAGTTGCACCAATCAAAAACGTAGCTGCATCCACGGCACCTGCTGCAACATCATTCAAGACTACTTTGCCATTGGTAATGTCAGTAGTTACAATTTTGTTTGGTTCTACGACGCCCGGTATTGCTGCGCGAAAATCTAGATCATACTCTGAACAGGAAGAGTTGCTAAGATCACGCATTTCCGTTTGCTTTGCATAACCAATACCAGAAAATGGTAAAGGATTTGGTACTGGACAATTAACACCTAATTTTTCATTTGTAGCATTCACTGCAATACATGTACCAGTGTATGGCGTGTCGGTACATGGATTGTCTGCACAGGTTTTCCATTCCACATATGGTTCATATAAAGTCTGTACATAAATATTATTTGATATAACTGTATTTATTAATGATATGATTGGACCTCCAGTTACCTCTATGTCATCACCAGCAACTAATTTTGTTCCATTATTATTAATAAATGAGGTTTGACTAATGGATGTTATCACATTATTACGTATAAAAATGCCACCTCCGCCATAATTAGCAACGTTATTTGATACGATTGTATTCTTTAATGTTAGCTCACTGCCTGCAACATCTATACCACCACTCATACTATATGTATCACCACTAGCTTGATTGTGATCTATAATAGTATCTGTAATAGTAACGACAGCATACTCCATACGAATACCACCACCTCTATGTACAACTTCGTTATTACGAATAATACTATTAAATGTATTCAAAATTGTTTCCTTTGCTAAACTACGACCTTCTACCTGAATTCCACCACCATATTGAGCTTTATTTCCAGATATTTCTGAGTAATACAAATTTACTTCACCTTTTCTATAAATTAATATGGATCCACCAAGACTTTGAAAACTATATTTATTATAACTACTAACATCTCCACCAGTCAGCTTCAGATGCCATAGAGTTAGTTTATGAGGTTCGATATTAACCTCGAGATTAGTCGTAAAATGCCTGCTCGTAGCAGCTGCTGTAATTGTCACTAAGTTATTCATATCTTCTGTCTGCCCAATAATCGTTAAATCTCCACTTAAAACTACTTGTGCACTTAACGTGCAATTAGCACTTAACTTAAAAGTTCCTGATGTCGCTGGATTTAAACAATCGTACTCTGCTAACCCGTCGGAACTTGGCGTGGCATGGGTTGTCACGGCATCGGCATCGTAACCAACTTTTAGCTCTTCTTGTGCGATAAGTGGGCCGTAGGTGTAAGAGGCAGTGCTAGTAGCTACTTTTACTCGTTGTGCAAAAATACCGTAATCATCACCATCTTGTCCATCACTAGATTCCCATACAACGACAACTGTATTTATTGTAAAAGCAACACTAGGATCTGCTTGAGATTTTGTTGTATATGTATTGACTTGAAACTCATCCGCAATAATAGTACCATCATTCAAATATTGTTTAGCAAAAATGCCAAAATTCTCTCCGTCTTGATCATTGCTTTGCCATGTAATGATAAAGCCATCTGTTGTAGACGCAATATCGGGTTCAGATTGCTGATCCACTGTTTGATTATTTACTAAAAATTCAGTACCCAAAGCTGTCCCGTCTGTAGCATAACGTTGAGCGTATACTCCCCATGAATCACCATCTTGAATAGATTGCCATACTATGACAAAACCCCCATTTGATAAAGAGGCAATGCTTGGAGTTGTTTGACTGCTTGTGGTGTACGTATTAACTTGAAATTCTACACCTACAGCAACGTTATTTGTATCGAATTTTTGGGCAAAAATACCACGATGATCTCCATCTTGCGCCCAACTATACCATACAACGACAAAACCGCCATCTGGTAAAGGGGCAATTACTGGAGTTGATTGATCACTTACATTGTACGTGTTAACTTGAAACTCTGAACCAATCCGATTAAAATCGTTAGCATATGTTTGTGCAAAAATGCCACCACTTTCTCCGTCTTGCTCATTACTTTTCCAAACAATAACAAAACCATTAGATGTAGACGCAATGCTTGGCATCTGTTGGTTATTTGTGGTGTAAGTATTAACTTGAAACTCATCAGCTATAATCGTACCATCGTTCAAAAAACCTTTTGCAAAGATACCAGCATACTCTCCATCTTGCGCCCAACTTTGCCAAGCAATGACAAAACCATTTGATGTAGAAGTTATACTAGGAGATTGTTGATGGTTGGTTGTATAATTATTTACTAAAAATTCATTACCCAAAGCTGTTCCGTCTGTAGCATAACGCTGAGCGTATACTCCCCATAAATCTCCGTCTTGATGTAAACTATGCCATGCTATGACAAAACCTCCATTTGATAAAGCGGTAATCACTGGATTTTCTTGTTTACTTGTGGTGTACGTGTTCACTTGAAATTCGTTACCAAGTTTTTGTATTAGCGTATTTGGAGCAGAGTACCCCCCACACCCTGTATCGCGCGTGCAAGCAACTTCACAATTTTCAGTGCCGCTGCATGCACTTCCAGCATATTCATTGCCATTGACAGTAAAATGAGCAACTTCTTCGCTACACCCACCAAGTCTTGCTCGATTTAAATCGCTTTTATCACCGGTAAATCCGTGTATAGCATTCAATTCAGAAACCGTGCTCAAGATTCCATCCAAACGATTTAATTCTTGCGCACTTGCAGTCAGTTCACCATGCAATTGACCAGCATCGTTTAATTCAGTAGCCGTTACCGTTAGTGCAACACCTTCAATGTTAATCTCACCTACAGGTACATCTAGGTCACCTTCCATAACGACATTGTGTGACAGGGTAACATCTCCTGCATAATCTGTTGTAACAACTTTAGACGGAGCGGAAATGCCAAACTCTTTGACACGGGAAAATAGCGGAACACCAGTTGTAGCAGCACCATAACCGTACTCTGGATCTCGGACGTGTAGTGTTTTGTTCGTGTTGGTTGTCCATGCACTGCTGTTGCGGTTGCCATTTTCAATGATTTGGCAGGTCCACGGCGCATAGCTAGACACATTACTAGAAACAACACTAGTAACATTAGTAGAGGTATTAGTAGAGGTATTAAACTCTAAGACAGTAACATTCGTTTCGACAATAGTTTCAACAACAACAACCGTTTTATCTACCAAAACAGCAGTGGTTGCTGCTGTGATAAATGGCACACAATCTTGAATGTCGTTGTTTGGCATGGTGTTAACCGAACCAAGGGTACCGGGCATGACCGTGTTGTCATGTACGGTAAATGTAGCAGTATCTGGGTAGTATTCGGAAGCTCCATCACATGTTACATCGGTTGCACAAGCTGCTTCTGCATCTGCTAAAGAAGCAACCACAGTGCCAGTGAAGGTAGTAGTAAGAGAGTCAATAAAATTTGGTGGTAAATTTGCAATACTGGCACCATGTCTTGCTTCAATTCCAGTACCAGATAAAATGTTTAGTGCGGCTGCAGTTGCGGTTAATGCAATATCATTTAATTTCAAGGTAGCTCCATCCAAATTGACATCGGATAAGCTATGATGGTTGAAATCAACAGTATTTTCAATACTTGCAATTTTGATATGTGAAATTTCGTCAGGATCCTCTCGAGTTCCATTAAACTCTAAAGAAGGTAAATCAATGGATGCACCATCTTCTAAGACCAATATGGCACCATCCTCAAAAACAAGGGTTCGGTTATCAGCCATAACAAGTGATGGTAGCGATCCGTTAGAGATGGTGTCTAGGTTTGCATGTTGTGATTGTAAATGGTCTGCTGCTCCGGCTGCTAAGGTTTCACCACCATTTGTAATATTGTGTAAGTTTTCTACTTGTCTAACAATTTCTAAAAAATCAATGTTATCGGAGCAAGTATTATTTTGATTGCATGTAGACATGGCGGTTAGCGTGGTGCCTATGTTTGCTATCAACTCATCGTACTCTAATTTTGGCAACGTTTCTAAACAATGTCGTGCCCCGTCTGAAAATTTGGATTGTGCTTCACAACAAGATTTGTCATAATGCAAATATTCCAATCCATGACAATGTTTCCACGGCTCACTAGCATTGGTGAGAGAGAGAGATGTAAATAGTAAAAATAAACAAGTAATATATTTCATTACAATATGTTCTTAATATAATAGTTTACTTCCTTATATAATAATTTCTAATTAACTTTTATTATGACATATGTTTTAGCTCAACTGACTTTTTTTTGGTGGTATAAAATAAGATTTTCGATGGTATGCCACGATAGACATTGCTAATAGTAGGTACCCACACATCATGTATTGATCGAGTGACCCTCCACCGTTTGGGTTGGTGTTGTGGTGGGATATTGTAATTGGTACGGCAACAATACACCGTAAACTCATAAATAGTGTCAGGGAATATTCAAAAAACAACATGATCTTGATTCCATTTTCTTTCCACACACCTTTTGATGCAAATAAATACAACACCAAATCAATGAATGTAGCTGCAACAATTGTTCCCATGGTGGCCATTTCGTCATGGTCGTCCTGAATATCGATAAACAGTAAATAGGTTGGATAAATTCCTAACAAAATAAATAAAATGAGGTTTACCAAGTTACTTGTCATATTTTACTATATATTTATACACTTCTATATACTAAAATATAATATGCACATTGAAGTTACTGCTTTTTTTATTATTTATCTTCTTTGGAGAGTGGTGTTATGGGTTGGTTATCAGCAATTGCATATTAGTGGATCCGTATTGGCGGACAAAAACTTGACCATTTATGGATTTGGTGAACGAAAACAGTTAATTATGCTTGACATTACAGCTATTGGTTCGGTTCAAAATATTGATGGAAGTGACAAAGCATATGCACGAATGTCATGGTCGGACATCGACAATCCAATAGAGTGGAAAGATATTGGATTGGAATTAAAGGGTTCTGATTTAAGTGAACGTGATAAATTAAACTATGATGTGGAGCTGTGGGAAGACAAAGATGAGAATACAACATGTGCTAGTCCAGAAACGTGTGATGACAGAAAAGAAAAGATATTTGGATTTTCTGAAAAATATGAGGATTTTATTTTGCGAGGGTCAATGACCGAACCAACGTTTATTAGAGAAGTATTTCCTTTTAAGGCCAAAGGTGCAATTTTAGAGACAACACTGGTGGAAGTATTAATCAAAAATGGTGAACATTACTATTATGAGGGTGTTTATGTTTTAATGACAAAAATTGGACGTCGTGTGTTGGAAAAACGCTTAAATTGGGAAGATGATTTGGGGTACGAGGGGAAAGCAGAGGATTGCAATGATACTGATTATGATCTAAATCACACTTCTTTAATAACAGAGTTTACAAATGATTTTGGTACAAGAAAATCTAAATGGCCATGTCCACTTTTTGGTGAATTTTCCGTAAAAATGCGATATCCAAAATGTGATGATTATGATGATCCAGCTTGGGCAACTTGTAGGAACGATTACATAGATCGAACCAATCATTTTGTCAGTGTGCTAGAGGATAAGAATACAAGTGTAGTTGCATTAGATTTAGATTCATTTGTAGATAAATATTATTTTGAAAAAATATGGAACAAACACGATTGGGCTTCTGAATATGCTTACGTTTCTCCTGACAGCATATTGCATGTAGGCCCTCGGTGGGACTACGATGATATTATTTATTGGAATACCCTACCTTCGAGTTCATTTAATTTATTTTACAATTTTGCAAGGCCGTATAAGTTATGGCTACGCTTAGGAAAGCATGCTGGTTTTATTTCCAAAATCAAAGCAGCTAATGCTACTATTCAAGAAAACAACAATACGTTTAATGATTTGATTGCTTTAAGAAGATCACAAAAAGAATATTTTGAAAGAAACGATAAAAGATGGAACGTGTACAATAAGCGGTATAAAAAAATAGATCCACATTTTGTGTACCACGGGGCATCAATAAAGAAAGATTTTCATGCACAATTAGATCATATAGAGAAGAAAGTACATCATAAAACAAAATGGTTGGCAGACAATATTGGAAAGTTAGAATCATTTACATATGAATCAACTGGATGGAATTTCTTTTTGATAGGATTTTTTCTAGATTTACTACCAATAGTGTTGTATGTGTGTTTTATTGTTGCTTATTACAGACAACCACCTGCTGGGTATAAAAGTGTAAATGTTTAATTTATTTTATCCTATTGGACCTATACTCTCTCCCGCTCCTTTACAAAAATGTAACTCTGTATCACCATTTGCTTTTGTCAAATATATTAGCTGTCCTAATGATGCACAAGTAGGTGTTTCGCCTGTTTGGGATATGAAGAATCCACCACAAGTATTTAATTGAGCACTAGTTGCTGTTATTTCGGATAATTTTGTGAAATCAGCAGCGGTAGCTAAAGCTGCATTTGCAACCGCGGTATCAATATCAGTTGCAGAGCTAGTTACAGCTGCTAACTCTATTAATTTGTCTTTATGAGTAGATAAATCAACTACTGCACTTAAATCTGCCGCCGATGCAGTAACAGTAACACCATCTATTTGTAGTTGTCCACTACCAATGTTTAATGTACCATCTACCACAACATTACCATTAAATGATATATCACCATTTGCATCCGCTGTAACTACTTTTGATGCTTCGGACTGACCAGCTGTTGCAATATCTACACGATTTAGATCAGTAGCATCTGCTGTTACATCTGCAAATTGATTCAACATATTAATATCAGCAGTCAAACCAGTTAACTTATCTAAATTAGATAGATCAATGGCTCCTCCTGAAAATTTATTTATTTGTTCTGCAGTTGCAAGTACTTCTTCACCTGCAATTAGCAACTTAGTCGTATCAATTGATCCTGTTACCACCAACTCGCCAGCAACTTCAATGTCACCTTGAGCATCTGTTGTGACTACTTTAGATGCTTCTGTTTTTCCTAGTTTTGTTATGTCTAAATAGTTTATTTCATCGGAAGATGCAGTAACACCACCTAATACCGACAATGATTCCCAATCACCATCGTACACCGCAAAGTCGTTTAGATGTGCAGCTGTCAATGATGTATCAACACCTGACAAAATATTTAGCTCAGCAGCAGTTGCTGTTACTGGTACATCATCAATTAATAATGTATCTTTTTTAATAGCAAGTGTGTTATTACTGTTTTCTGTGACGGCTAACACCAAATTTCCATTCAATTGTAAATTCCCACTACTATCTGCAACCAAAACTTTATTTGGCTCGGATTGACCCGGTGCGGTAATATCTAGACGATTTAATTCTTCGGTACTTGCGGTAACGTCTTTCAATACATTTAGTTCAGCTGCTGTAGACGTAACCGCTACTCCATTAATAGATAAAGCCGTTATATCCATTGTTCCTGTGACATCTGCATCCAATAATGTTACTTTACCAGTTTCATCTGCTGTTACTACTTTTCCAGCTTCTGCAAGACCTACTGTTGTAATATCTAATCGATTAAAATCATCTTTATCGGCTGTAGACAAATGTAGTTTATTTAATTCTTCGGTGGTAGCAACAATTCCGTCAAGAGAATTAATTTCGGCAGCATTTGCTGTTAATCCGACAAAATGTGCTACTGCATCATTTAATTGCGTGGCTGTTTTATCAATAACAATACCTCCTAGTTTTAATTTACCGTTTGGTATGTTTAAATCACCATCAATTTCGACATTATGTTTAAACGTAACCGTACCATTTTCGTCAGCCGTTACTACTTTATTTGGTGCTGTTATTCCTAAGGTAGCTACCACAATACGATCAATGTCGTTTTGGACAACTCCGTTTCCTAAAGTATTCAGTTCATCAGCAGTTGCAGTGACATTGACTCCGTTTAATTGTAAATCTGCTAAATTAACTTCGGATAATAAATGATGATTAAAATCAATTGGAGCATGAATTTCATCCAGTTTCAAGTGACCTATTTCTGTAGCAGTGTCAGCAGTTGTGCCAGATTTTAGTTGTGGTATATCAATTTCCCCTTTAACTAAAAACGATGCGCCACTTTCAATAGTTAGTGTACTACCAGATTTTACAGTAATACTTGGCAATTCTCCATTAGATATGGCATCTAAATTAGCACTACTACCTTGTTTTGCATTGGCTACTTGTACGGCTATTTCAACACCACCATCTGTGATGTTTTTAATCCTGTCTCGTAAATAAGCAAGACTTGGTAAATCTTTAATACAAGATGCATCATTTGTTGAACATAATCCTATTTCTTGTAGTGTTTCTTCTAAAGAGCCTATATCAGCTCTATATTTTTTATGTGGTATAGTTTGCAAGCAAGTTGCTTCATTGTTCTCATCACAACAATTAGATGTGGCAAAAAGAAAATCCAACTGACTACACTTTACAGGGTATTCAGCAGATTTTGAAAAAGGTAATAGTACAAGCAATAATAAACTGAAAAAGTGTTTCATATGTCTTTGTATTAAATCACAAGTGCTTATATATATTTATTTTTACAATGATCGCATTATTAGATTTTTCATTACGATTACATATAGCTAGTTACGCACCAGAACTAACGTTGGTGTTCAAAGACTTATTTAAAGTAAAGCATAAATTAGTGTGTCCTTTTCATGAAAACTCAATTATATATATAAATAAACCTTGTAAAATTTGTGGATTTGTAAAACGTTTAAGTGATGAGGAATTGAAACAATATGGTAATGAATTTTACAATGTGATGATTAAACGTAGAAATAAAGGTAAACAAAGACGTATTAGTAAAATTATTTTGTCGTATGATCCTGTTTAAACTATGATGCATAAGCATATTGTTTTTTAATAACCCACTTGTACACTAATGGATCATAAAATGGTAGTGTTCTATCTGAAATTGCACTAACCCATCTTAAAATAAACAATGTATTTTGACCATTGTTTTCAGCAGTGTCGTCCCACAATTCCCGCCACGCACCATTTTTAAAATGAATAGTGAGTACATTTTTTTTTATAAAAGATGTAGCAAAAACTTCATATGCTGATTGTAATATTAAATATTTTGTATCTTGATCGTTATAAATTCCCTCGGATAGTGTCATTTTATATACTTCGTGTTTGTATAATCCCATAGTACGCCGTTGAAATTTGTATGGTTCTTCATATACACTTTTTTGCTTTTGAAAAATAGTTTTGGAAACATATTTAGTATGTAGTTGACGGGAACAAGAGATGGTAGAGTTTCCCATTTAATATAATGTAGTTTTAGTTATATGTATTTTATTTTTTATTTATTTTTTTGTTATCATGGGAATAGTATTGTGGGAATTCCCGCCGTCCATCTACTACTTTTACTTTTTTTTATTTTATTATTTTTTTTTATTTGTGTTAGAGTTAAACCCTAGGGTATACCAAAAAAAAAATACCTTATAAAGAAAATACAATTTTGTGGGTGGGAATTCCCATGTGCTATTACCCTGTTAAATGTGATAAATAATTAGACGATTCTGGAACCAAATTACGTTCGATTACAATTTCGTCTTCGTTGCTAATTACATACCTTGTAATCGATGCAAATTTTAAATCTTGTTTGTAAGTCATGTTTTGTACTTCACGGCACATAGGACAGCTTATACTTGGAGCAAACATATAATTCTGCTTTGCTTTGCACCAATCTAAAAAACAAGATTTATGGAATTTGTGCCCACAATCTAATTGCTGCATATGTTGTTTTGGTAATATATCACACATGCAAATAGCGCAATATTCTTTCTTTTGTGCAATTGTGCTTTTTCGAGTAGGTTTCCATATACTTGTCTGTTTTAATGATTCCCTAGTAATACGTTTAAATATATCTTTTAATGCATAAAATTGAAGTGGGGCACCGTATGTATTGATTGTAATTTTATATTCAAATGTTTGACACGGTTTTGGTTTGTTTTTTTTTGTTTTTGTCATACCTTGTATAAATATAAATACTGGTTTATAGTAAAAATATGATTTGCAAAGAATTATATGAAAATGTTCATGGACCATTGAAAAATGAAAATTTAAAATTTGTTCAACAGATTGAAAAATATTTTGAAACCAGAAGGGAATCTACTTCTCAAATAACAATTTTACCAAACTTTTGTATTGATAATGATATGACCAATTTTATGCATACTATTTTTCCAAAAACAAAAGCGTTTAATATTTATCGTGGTTTGTTAGTAGAATTACGACCAACCTACGAAGTATCGCTTGGTGATTTACAATGGTTGTATCCTCAAATATCAAAGAAAAGAGGAATTATTAATATTCCTTCCACTGCTAATATCGAAGGAATCAAAAGTCGTATACGAGATATTAAAGAAATGACTATGGCTGATTTTACAAAATCACAATTAAATGCAGAGTATATGCTTAGTCCATTTTACAACTCTGTTGGTATTTATGAATGCAATAGCGCTTCTTCGGAATGGGGAACCACTCAATCTAGCATGGCAGTAGGGTTTGATTTGTCGTTGGATAAATTTTTTATTCACTTTATATACAATCTGCTCGACACCAACGCCAACATGCATATTAGTGATTTCTTCAAACAATTAACCACCACAAGAATAGAAGATCAAAATTTAGTGCAAATGGTGTCCGACATGGTGCAGGGCGTGATGGAATATGTATTGGATCAAGAGGAACATGATTTTGAATGGGTAACGGAACAGACATACAATTACTTTTATAAAACAAATCATTGTTATTTCTTTTTTAACCATGCAGTAAATATGTTATCTATGAACAAGAGACCTGTTGCATTTCAAAGTTCGACACTTGCTGGGTATACATTGTATAAAAATAATATTAACAATAAACATCAATATCACTTTGCTTGTCCAGTAGATGCCGGTTTTAAGTATGAATTTTATGATCACGACAGTTTGGACAAAGATCAACAAAAACGTTTACTCTCCAGTTTTCATTGGCAAAGACAAGATATACCATTTAATACGTATTTGATGCAAAAAACACACAGTGTATCTACTTCAAAATGGAAAGTAACAGAAAATACATTACAAATATTAAATGAAAAATTTTATCGAACGTTTTTTAATAGAATTAGCACACACAATGTATATAATTTTTTACATCCTACAGATATTATAAAATTACAACCCGGAGGAACCCAAGCAGAAGTTAGATTTCCATTGCATTCACAGCATCTAATTTTGAAATTAATATTGGATAAT
>TARA_B110000008_G_scaffold144283_1_pt1 | contig 14798 bp, 42 predicted proteins | sample TARA_B110000008 | Tara Oceans TARA_B110000008 (sample SAMEA4396496) | marine metagenome | biome: Westerlies Biome; feature: [DCM] deep chlorophyll maximum layer (ENVO:01000326); material: water (ENVO:00002006), including particulate matter (ENVO:01000060) such as... | depth 40 m
AAAAAAAAACTTCTAAAAAATTCACAACAGAACAAGATGTCGGACGAGATACTGCTTTAACTATTCAAGATTTCCAATCTGCATATGATAAATATATAGCAAAGATAAGAAACAAAGAAAAACAAGAGTATTTAGAATTTATTAAAAACAAATTTAAAGCAAATAAAATATCCCGAAAAGTATTAGATCATGCAGTTTTAATTATCAAGAAATGCATGAAAGAAAATTTGCATTTACCCGTGAGACTTAGAACATCATTGTATAGAATATTCGATAACGATGGTTACAATATTGATGCTAGAGAAGCAGAGTTTTTTACATACTTTAAAAATGCACTTTCAAAGACACACAAATATAGCATTTACAAACGACCAATTAAATGAAAAAAATAATCAGTTGGATTAAAGGAACTTTTTTGCTCTTCGGGGTATTTTGTTATTGCGCTTATGCAAGTTTTATGTTAATATTTACTAACGATGAATAAATTATTATACGATATGTTAAAAAGTTCTGCTGAATCAGATATTACTAAAGCGAAGTTGAGTCTTCATCTGCTTGGAAATAAAGCAGTAGGAATAGGAGATCACTCTACGGAAGATTTTTATAACAACGCTAAGGATGCCTTATGTTTGCTAGATGATGCGCAAGGTAGACTAGAAACATTAGAAAAATTAATTAAAGAAGAAGTATGAGAGAAGTCATATTAAAAGTTTTAAGCGAAGTTGCTTGCTCAAACACAGGCACTTGTCAAATTAATCTACAAGCAGAATCTGCACAAATAATGATAGCAGACAAGATAGAAAAAGCGCTACAAGAACACTTCAATCAGACAATCGAAGATGTATGTTGTGGGGGTGAATGTCACGATGCGTGACCATTACGAAAACATTCAAAGATTGCAAAAAATAATTCACCAAGAAGTTTTAGGCAATAATTTTGATTTAGAAAAACTGCAAGAGATTAATAGTCACATGGGCATACTTATAGAAAGTTTAAACCATTGGCTTTTTTATAATAATACGCAAAGATATTATTACGATTTAAAATCTTTTCTTCATTGGCTTAGAGAAAAAAAATAAAAAGTCTTGACAACTTTACTTCTTTGCCTTAGTCTTATGGCATGAGTAAAGATATTATAGATAAATTAAAAGAGTCAAAACTTAAAGAACGAGAACAACTCCTAGAGTCTATTGTTGAATTTAATCCCGAAGCATTATTAGCGGATGGGCTTGAGGGCGCAATCATGGGGTACGATACAAAAGGCAGAGTTATTTATTCTGTTGGCAGTATCATTGATATTCTTGTCGAGCGTGATGGCATGAGTTACGAAGATGCGAGTGAGTATTTTTCGTTTAACATTGAGTGTGCTTATGTTGGCGAGCATACTCCAATCTATATGTACGAGGAATAATTATGAGCAAAAAAATAGAAAAACAAATCGTTTGGTCTAAAGGTAAAAAACAGGCAGAGATGGCAAAGCAAACATCTTGGTCTAGCTCAAAAGATTGGAGTGGGCTTAGTGGGCTTGAAGTTATGGCTTATGACTTTAGTGAGTTTGTTGCTTGTACTGCAATTACGAGTCAAGGAAGAAGTAATAATAAATACTTTCAAATTCCTGTTGACAAGATTGAAGAGTTCTGTCATACCTTAATGGATGCTAAAAAACTAATGGAGACAAAAAATGAAAACATTTGAAATAGAGATAGCAAGCACAACTTATCGCACTTACTTTATTGATTCATCATCCCAAGATGATGCAGTCAGTAGGGCTTTTGACGAAATGGAAGCTGATTGGGAAATAAGCAAAGCATGGAAACAAAATGCCGAAGTTGCCTTTGTAGAGGAACAAGAAAAAGAGTCAGAAGAAGATTCGATGGAATTAGACGATTCTGAGCTTGACAATTTAAACCAAGACCTATAAGGTAAAGATATGAATAAACACACAGAAGTATTACAACTACAAGAACTACATGAAGTCGAAAGTGGACTCAACACTCGCATAAGCGAAATATATGATTATCCACCTGCAAAGAAAATTGCCGAAAGATTGTTTGATTTAAATGATGAATTAAATCTTTTATTAAATAAGAGAGCAGATGCAGTAGGGTTGAATATAAAATTTGGCGCAGTCCCTGTTGATACATCTCATTTAAATAATGATGATTTTGGCGCTTTTATTCGGGGCGAAATAAATGAACATGGAGAAAAATTATAATGAGCAAAATTACAGATAAAGTTAAAAAAGAAAAATACTTTGTGTTTTCTGTGCCTACTGCATATGTGTATGAAATTCAAGCTAAAAACGAAAAGGAAGCTAGAGAAATATTAGTAGAGCATGGGGGCATTGAGATATATGGAGAACAATGCGAAATGCTTGCCGAAGATTATGAAAACGCAGAGTTAGAAGACACTTATGAAATGTAAATATAAGTATTGACAACATTTAAAAATTAAAATAGAGTATAAACATGAAAGAAACAAGAGATACATTTACAGAAAAAAATATGAAAGTCCATTCAATATGGAATATTGAGCCACAAAAAATGTTAGATTATATTCTCGAAGCAGACAGATCAAATGGCTTGCACAAAGAAGAAGGTTATAGTCCTACTTTTTATATAGGTAAAGACCTCGCGTATATTCGTGAAGTTTATGAGAATTATAATGGTCTTGATAGTCTTACCGAAGAAGAACTAATAGAGAACGAATATTATAGATTGGAGATGGGGTAATTAATCCCAATTTCCTCTAGCAACATTCCTACCATCCAAATTAGACCAATCCACAGAGAATGGGTCTTCTTCTTCTTTTTGCTGACTTAACTCAGAATTAAAGTTTTCTTTTCTTTTTTTTGTCAAAGCGTCTGACATTCTTTGCCCCATCCATAAACCTTCTAGTATCAATGCCCTTGTTGCTTCTAAATTAAAACTTTCTTCTTTCGAGCATCTGTATGCTAATTTTAAAACATTACACAGGGTTCTTTTCTCGTCAAATGGAGAATCCATTTTGATTTTAGTTTCTTCGTAAATTTCTTTGGTAAAAGGTTTCGGTTTATACTTGCCCATAATAATGATTACACTTAATATTAACGATAATGCTTGACATTATAATAAAAACAACATAGACTAACAACATGAAAGAAATTATAGGAGACGATTACCCAACTTACGAAGATTCAGTCAACATGACTTTAGCTGAACAAAAAAAAGATTCAACTTATACTTACATGACAGAGCAAGAGCAACAGATAACCAAGGAGAACATGGAAAGATTGATGATGGAAAATCTGCAACTTAGACATCGCTTGGCTTGCATCAAAGATGACATTGCTATCATTGATAGGCATATCACAAATACTTGCGCAGAACAATTCACCCAACCAAGTAGATGCAAGGATGGTTGTAAGAAGTACGAAGATAATTCGGTTTATGCTGACGAAGCTATTCATAATCTCACTAATATAGAAATTGCTTGCGACCTATCTGACGAATCAGTTGACGAATGGGGTTCTGATCTTGCAGAAGAATATAGACAAAAATTAATGGAAGAAAAAAAATGAAAGTTTCAGAATTAGAAGTTAAAGAAAGTTTTGATGGTGAATTATATTTTCGCTTGCCCGATGATCTATTAAAAAGATTAGGTTGGGAAGTGGGAGACGAATTAAAATTCATCCCACAAGACGATGCCTTTATAATTAAAAAAGTAAAATATGCAAATATTGATCTTGACTTTGACGAAGAAGAGTTGTTAAAATATATGATGTGCGCACACGAACAAAATTTAAGTTTCAATGAATTCGTAGAACAAGCATTAACAGAAATTATAAAACAAAAAGATGAACATTGATTACCAATTACTAGAAAAACAAAGAGATCACTTATTGTCTGTCTTATGGCATGACTTTAAGCCTCCGCACGAGCAAGAAGATGCCCCTGTCCCCTTGGATAGAGAAACAGGTTGGGGCATTGTTCATTTATTAGATGACTTACTAGATAAAGAGTATTACAGAAAGAATCCAAAAACTTTTTTAAGAACTAGAATTATTAATGTTGACAACGCAGATCAAAAAGATTAAAGTTTAAATATGAATAAAGAAAGAGAATATTGTGTTGGGGTAAAAATAATTAATTGTTATTATGTTAGCGCCAAAACTAGAGACGAAGCAATTGATCAAGTCAGAGATATGACTAATGATGAAATTTTGCTTGACTCTGATTTTAATATCGAATATGCTGATCCTACAAATGGAGAAATAGCATGGAAGATAAAAGCGACTGAATACGACATTATTGATGACGAACATGGAAATGTATTATATGAATAAAGAAACACTACAATCCCTAAAGAAAGAAGAAGAGCAAAGGGAAGAAATAAAAGACTTATGGAAGCATATCAAAGACCTTGAAGCAGAATTGGAGTTTTTGTATGTCAGAGAACCGCACGAAGTAGAATACATTGAAAGCGTAAAAAATGTGCTTGACAATTTATACAAAAAAGTAGAGAATGTAAAACATGAAATTAACTAAATATCAAAAAGCTAGATTACTAGAACACGAATGGGATGCCATAGAAAATGAAGATGGTCAGAATTGCCGTTGGCTTAACATTTCTGCTGAAGATGGTTCTATCTTCGGAGAAGTTTGTGAACATTTTGACTTGACAGGCGAGCAAGATGAAGTTAAATTATTAGTCGTAGCAACTGCTGAAGGAGAATAAAATCATGAGAACCACAGAACAACAATCAAGGGGTGATAACGAAGAACCCGACATGGATACAATGCGCTATGATCTTGCAGAAAGAGAAGCAATGAACATGAGCGTATCTGAAATCATTGAGCTTTTAATAAATGGATGCGAAGGATTAGATGAAGCGCCCGACATAGAAGTTAAAGATGAATGGAATGAAATTTTTGGAGAAGAAAAATGAAACTATCAAAAGCAATAGAATTAGTTCTCGATGAAGCAGAAACTTCTGCGCTCGGTGATCTTTCAGAAAATGAGAATAGTCAAGATGTAATGAAGGCGCTCAAGATCGTGCGCAAATTTCTCAATTGGGAAGGTCAAGACATTCAGCTTTGGGAGAAGGAATGGAATCCCGAAATAGCTCATACCGATTTCTGCGATGACGAAGAAAAAATGGAAGACTTCAACGAATTAACTAAAGACGAATTTTTATCAAGTTATTCTTACATCACAGAACAAGAATATAATTTAACAAGAATAAAACAAAAAGACTTGACAGAATCCAATCATTAGTATAGAGTTCAATCATAACTCAATTATTAACACACAAAAAATATCACACATGAATTACTTCAACAAATCAAAAGTCAATTGGAACACATGGAGTCCCGAAAGCATCATCTTTAAAAGCAACCAACTTGTAAAGCAGGTTTTACCGCCCGAAAATGTTTTGTCTTGGACAAGTAAGGGTGATCGTGACCAAAAAATGCACAAGCTAACAAATGGTCAAATGTTTCAAACTCACAAAGGTCAACCTTGGCATGGTAGCGAAAACTATAAAGGTGTTATGGTTCAACTAAAAGACTTGAAGAGTGATTATCCATCTGCCAATATTGATTTTATTGATCGAACTCATCGCAGAAATAGTGTTGGTGAGAATGTGGGCGGTCTTGATATATTAATGTATCTTAATGCCTTTCATGCTCATTGGGATTATGTTAAATGCCCACAAACCAATCAGTTTGTGAAAAAAGCTAGAACAAATCATACTCCCCTTGAGGAAGGTTATCGTTTTTGTTATGGTGGACAAGGAGATGCTAATTCTATGCGCTTTGAAGAGTTTCAAGAATTACTTCAAATAACTGAAGCAATTAAAACTTTCTTGGTTGAAGTTGTTGTTCCAATCACTAGGAACGAATTGACTCCCGATGAATACGAACTAATGGTAGCATGAATAAAGAAGACATAAGCAAAGAAGAATTTTATTTATACGATATAATTAGCGCTTGTGAGTGCATACTTGATGACATGGAAAATGGCGCTCATATCGAACAAGAAGATTTTAATAATCTTGGTTATGTTGATGGGATTATGCTTCGTATGCAACATAATGTAAATAGACAATTAATGCCAACAAATATTAAAGACAATTAAAATAGGTTCACCTCTTAATGTGAGTGATTTCAGTAGTTTGTGAAAAGCCCGAATAGCGCTTGATCCTATTGAATGAGCAAAATCTACCATGTCTGATCAGCAGAAAAAGACTAGCAAGTAATTCGATTACTACTATATTGGAGTTAGTCACGGATACTCTCCGTGCAAATTTTTAAAATAAATTATGAAAATAAAATTAGGAATACGAGGAGGCACAGATGCAATCAATCATATCATCATCAAGATAGATGATCTTATGCTTGTAACTGCTGACAATTTATTTCTGACAGGAGAAGAAAGTAGAAATAAAACAGGGAAAAATTTAGTACAATTATTAGATTCCCTTTCAAAAGATCACGAAATATCTGTTGGTGAAAATATTGCCAAGGAAATAGAAAGAGAATTAAACTTAAATGGAGAAATAATTAAATATGGCGCACGAAGTACATGAAAACGATTATTAATTATATAAAAAGATTGCCTCGATTATTTAGCAAAGACAAAGAGCCAAAACTATCAGTTGCACAGATAGATGAGTTAATAGAATTGAATAAAGACATATTAACAAAATTAAAAGATTAAAAGTAAAAAAACTCTTGACATAATTTAATTTTTCCATTAGTGTGTTGATATGGAATTAAAAAAAGCATCAGCACTCACTCATGTATTAATGCACCAACATGGTTTGTCTAGGGGATGGACATTTCGTTGGCAAAATAAAAAGCGAGCGCTTGGCACTTGTAGTTATTCTTGCCGAGAAATTAGATTATCTAAATGGTATGTCGAATTAAATGATTTAGCAGAAGTTAAGGATACCATTCTCCATGAACTTGCTCATGCGTTGGCTTATGAGCGTTATGGTTCTATAAGTATTGGTCATGGCGCTTTATGGAAAAAGGTTTGCAGAGAAATTGGCGCAATACCAAAGGCTTGCAGTAAGTCTAATTTAAATAGTCCCAAAAATCACCATAAGTATGTTGACACTTGTTGTGGGTTGACTTTCAGAAAACATAGGTTAAGAAAAAACAGAACATACTCTTGCCCGAAATGTCATGTCAATTTATTCGTTAGCGAGAAAGAAAAAAAAATAGATCGTGCAACCAAAGCATTAGTCAATGAAATATTTAGTGCTTGACAACTTTTTATTTTTACTTTAATGTACGATTATGAATTACTCAACAATAGAAGGAATAATTAGACAGAATACAAGCAATCCAATTATGAAAGACGAAATTTTAGTTGAACCAAAAATTTTAAAGAATAGAAAGAATCCTTTGTATGTGATTACTTCTACTCATGCAGAATCAATTAACTTATTGACTCGCAAGAAAAGCCTTGATGAAGTTGATCTTGACTCTTTAAAAGGGTTAGGTTTTGCGGTTGCGCAAAATAAACTTGACAAGGATGGCAACAAAGTCTATCTTAAACACAACACAAGAACATTTGCCGAGAAAATGAATGCTCGCAAACAACAAAATAAATAGGAGAAAAATATTATGGGATTAGATATGTACGCTTTCGCTCGTCCACCTCGCAAGAAAAATAGTGACGATGATATTTGTATTGGAGAATGGCGCAAGCACAATCGTTTGCAAGGTTGGATGCAACAATTATGGGAATCTAAAGGTTGCCCGAATGCTGACGAAGATGGTAATTTTAACTGCGTTGAGTTGCAATTAACTAGAGCAGACCTTTATGAACTTAAAGATGCCATTGATAATTTTTGCCTACCCGAATCAAATGGATTCTTTTGGGGTAGTGATTCATATTTTTGGACTGACGAAAACGATGAACCATTTCCCGATAACGAATATTGGTACAAGAGTTCTGATTTAGCTTTTATTGAAGAGGCGCACAAAATGCTTGACAAGAAACATAGAATCTTTTACTCTTGTTGGTATTGATTAACCACAAAACACAAGGAAAAAACATGAATACCGCACAAGCATTCTTAGATAGCATCAACCAATCTATCGCAAGCGCAGAGAAAATGGCAAACTCGATCCCCAAGAAGGGTCTTAATGTCTATCTTGACAAATCTACTATGGTTATGCAAACCTTTAGTGATCCAAGCTCATTTGAGTACGCTAAACAAGCTACTGCTCGCAAAGGTCAATCAAGTATCCTTAGAATGCAGATGGATGGAGCAGGTAGAACACAAGCAAAAGTATTATGATGAATTTAGAAATAGTAGAAAGAAGTAGTGGTTATTGGATAGTTGATGACGATGGAGTTGCATGGGATGAGCCATTTGTTCATTTGAACCAAGCTATTCGACAATTAAATCGCATGATAAAAGATGCAAAATAATTGTTTAACTATATAAATACTAACTTTTTATCAAAAAACCATCAAAATGCTTGACATATCATGCAAATTAGCCTAGTTTAAAAATATGAAAAAATTTAGATTATCAATAACAGAAGAGATCGGTGGATATATCGAAGTAAATGCGCAGGATTCAACTGACGCAGAAACTCTCGTTCAAGACTTATTGGATGAGTATGGCGCGGATAGATTGTTTTATCCAATATCCGAAGATAAAGAAGAATTAGGGAAATATCACACTCGCCACACTCATGGTGATAGTGGAGTTTTTAGTTGTGAGGAAATAAAATGAATTTACCAACATACGAAGAATATATAAAAGATATGCCATTAGTAGAGCAAATTAAATTCTATTATGATGTTGACTTAGACAATTATTTAGGTGATCCTTGGGAGATACTCGCAGAATGTGCAGTTGATCCACATTGGTTAGAAGAGTTTAAAGTTAATTTTAAAGAATACTTACAAGAAAGGGAATACATACAATGAATGAATTAAAAGAAAAATTAAAAACAAATATTAAATACCATATAGATAGAGTAGCTAAAACAGGCTCATCATCATTTTCTACTTGCGACCATTATAGTTGGGATAAAGATATTTGGAATTATAGACATTCCATCATGGACAAATTGACTGACGAAGGTTATTGTGTTGAAAGCGCAATTAATCATGGAGTATTAGATGTAACAATAACTGCGAATTTAGAACTATAATGAACACTCATAGGTTATTTTGGAGAGATGTCGAGACTAATGAAGTCGAAGAAATAGAAATGTCTGCTGAAGGTTATTTAGATGATTGGAATCACGAATTAAAAACTAACTATAAAACTATCGAAGATTTTAATAAAGGAGAAAGTTTTTATGAATTATTTTGGGGCAAAGGAGTAGAGTTATGAGTGGACTAGTAGAGACAGATGAAAATGGCAATCCTTTTTATACGGATTTATCTAAAATTAAACACGCAGAATATTTAGAACAATTAAAATGCCAAATATCCAATTTCTTATATGACATTACCAATGATGAAAATTATAGTGACGAAGTAATATTATCGGATGAAGACATTTCAAAATTAACAGACAGAATAGTTTTTAGAAACACAGAATTAAGAGAAATATTAAATAATGAAAGTAACAAAAATAAGATATTTTAATACATTAAATGGTGTTGGTTACGAGTGCCAAACAAATATAGATGGAGTAAGAATTTGCAATCATGGAACAGGTGGAGCAACCTTTATTGATGGAGCATTTAAAGATACAAAAAATTTTAGAGAGTTATCTGAGTGGGATTTAGAAGATTTAATTGATCAATACGAAAATAAACTCTTGACACAATAACAAAACTTCTATAAGGTTTTAAACATGAACACAAATAAAGAAATATCACTAGATCAATTATTGGATAAAGTTGTTGCGCAAATATTAGAAGATGTAAAGAGCGAAGATTTAACTGCTATTTACGAGTTGATCGAACCTTTACCTACTGATTCGCTTGAGAGTTACTTATCCGAGATTGAGCTTGACACAATCGAGCAAACACTATAAGGTTTTAAACATGAACATTAATTATATATACGAAGACAAAACTATCGAAGAAAAATTTTACTACGATAATTTCACAGGTACTTACTTCTTGCATGATGAAGAGTGGGAAGAACCTATGGAGTTTACTGAAGACGAACTAGAACAAGAGGGGATATACATCAATGAATAAAGAATACAACATGACATTAGGATTAACTAGAGAAGAAATTAATGACATTCTAAATGGAGTGCCAATGAAGTTTCACTTTTTAAACGAGGATGATTCTCCTGCGATTAGCGTTGCAATTAAAACTATGGAAGATGATCTACCCTTGGATGACTATATGGATTTAAGCGAAAAGCTAGATGAAGAGTTGGCGAATATTGTTGACAAGTCTCTCGTTAATGTTTAGAGTATCGACATATTAACAACTATATGTACATAAAAGAGTAAAATATCGACATGAACCAAATTGAAGAAATAGTTTACCACAAAGATCAAATGTCTCTCGATTTTAATTGGGGAGAAATTGATGACGAATTAATTCAAAGAGAGGCAACGATTTCCGTAGCAAATGGAGAGTATGATAATTGGGATCATGCTTATGAATCTCATTGGGATATGTGGGAAAGTGGAGATTTAATCTTGACAGAATCTTTTTAATCGTTTATTGTACTGAAATGAACAAAAGATATATAGTCAGACATTGCTCATCAGAAGGTAAAAGATGGTATGAAGCTCATTATTCAGCAGGAGCAACTTCAAATCCAAGACTTTTCTCTATTGATGATTATGGGAAGTTTTTACAATTTACCGATTTGCTAGATCAAAGCGGATATAATTACATAGAAAATGAGGACGAGTATTAATGAATTACACAACACAAAAAATTAGTTTTAATGTTCCCACAAATGGTGGAGAACAATATCGCTTGTATGAATGCGTAGATCAAATCGCTGACCTTATTGATATGTATTTTGGTACTGCAATAGAAGATACCACAAATATACATAGATTAGTTGACGAAGAACTTGTTGTAGCAATGAGAAGACAAGCTAGAGAAAATGAATTAGAAAATATAAATGGGGGAAGTAAATAATGAGACACACAATTCAAATACATAAAGACAACGATTATCCACAACACGACAAGATTTTAGTTCCTGTTCTTTTTTCCTTGACAGATGAAGGTGAAAGAGTTTATGATGTTGAACTTATGCACGACATACTTAAAGATCACATCGAATCAATAGTTGAACACGAAAAAAATTATGATTAAAAAATTAGAAAACGCAACAACTTTTAAGGAAATCTTTCATCTCTATATAGGCGAACTTACAGATGCAGAGGTAACAATGTCTTTCGAGAAATATATAGCAAAGAAATCTTTTATGAATTTAGCAGAATTTTTAGATAATAGCCCACTTAGCGTAACAACATGGGCAAAAATAGATAAAGACAAAGAAAAAGCCAATAACACACTATGAACGAAGTAATAGAATTAATTGAAGAAAAAATAGAAGAGATTAAAAATTACTCTATATCTAACCAAGAAGACGAATCTCAATACATGAAAGAATTAGGCGCTTTTGAAGAAATGTTGAGAATAGTTGAAGAAATTTAAAAAAAAGTATTGACATTATCACAAACATCAGTCATACTCCAATCATAGTTTAATTTATCACATATAACACACAAGAAAAATGATTATCACAGAAAATAAAAACAAGCAAGTAGTTCGCTCGCATGACTTCGATGAAGTAAAATGCACCATTGATGCAGAAGATATGCGTTATGTAGCATCTCTGCTCCGAAACAACTACTCTAACACTCGCCTTGCGGTAGTGCGTGAAATTACCGCCAATGCGCTCGATGCCAACCTTGAGGCTAATGCTTCTCGTCCAATAGAAGTCAAGTTGCCAACTTCAATGAATCCATCATTTGCAGTTCGTGACTTTGGGGGTGGACTTAGTAAAGAAGATGTCTTTGGTCTTTATTCCAAGTATGGCAAGTCAACCAAGCGCACATCCAACAATTACATTGGCGCATTTGGTATCGGTAAATTTGCACCACTTTCTTATGGCGATAACTTTACTTGCACATCATTTCATGGTGGATTAAAAATCGCATACAATGTATTTGTCGATGAATCTGACGATACGAAAATCGTAGAGTTATTTAGTGAACCAAGCAACGAACCAACAGGATTGAGTATTGAGGTTGCGGTTTCTGATGGAGATATTAATGACTTCAAAGATATTTGCCAAAAATTCTTTAAGTTCTTCTCAAAAGAAGATATGCCTAAACTTATAGGGGTAGAGGAAGATTTTATCAAAGAAAATAAAATCACATTAGAATCGAAAGATGACTCTTGGTTCTTCTTGGATGAAGATTCGGGTGGATATAGATATGGGGGTTATCATTCTCATGTTATTATGGGAAGAGTTTCTTACCCTCTAGACTCCCAAGCATTGAATGTTAAGAAATTCGTGCAAGATGATCAAAAAGCTAGAATAATTGCACAAATTATTGCTTCAAGTAATTTCTACTTGCGAGTACCTCTTGGTTCAGTAAAATTACATCATAGTAGAGAATCGTTGGAGTACAACAAAACTACTCAACAAAAAATTATTGATAGTTTATTGGTAGTTGTTGATCAAATTCAAGAGATTGCCAAGGAAAAGTTGGCAGACTCAACTGACCTTTTTGATGCCAAGCGCAATTACGCTAGAATTGTTAATGCTATGCCTTATGGTATTCGTTCTGTATTTGAGAATAGTTTTGAATGGAATGGTGTAAAGATTGAGTCTTCTGTTTTTCATAGAGATTATCAGTTGCAAGACAATCTGATTCTTACTCATTCTTGGAAAGAAGATGACTCTTCGTCTCGCAATGGTTTCAAGATTCGTTCTCAAAAAGTGACTAGAGTTGAATGTCAAGACAATTATTTGTTTGTTATGCAAGATTTAGAATCTGCTCATGGCATGAATCTGCGAGTCAGAACATTGATGAATGCAGATGATTCACTCAAAGGAGTTTATGTTATTCGTGCAGTCGATAGCATCGCAGAAGATCACATTTACAATGAATGGAATTTCAATTTGATCGACAAAAAGCATATTCGATATGCCTCAAATGTTGAGAAAGAAAAAGTTCAACATAGTGGAGTGCGCAAGAAAAATGGTAGCCGAGCAAACATTCCATTGTTCAAAATGGTGACTCAAAAAGCTAATTGGCAGACCAAGAATCTTGACTTTTGGGAAAATGTCAAGGATAAAATCGAAGATGCCTCTAGTGTAGATGGCGCTTACAATGGTAAACTTGTATATATTCCAATCAAAAACTACAAGATTGAATACAATGAGTATGAACTTGGCACTATCTATGGCAAGATGCAAAGATTCAATGCGCTTCAAGAATCGGAAAAAAATAAAGTCTCTTTATTTGGTGTTCGGGTTGGAGATGTTAAAAAGTTGGATGATTCTATTTGGATTTCTTTTGATACTTTTTATAAACAAGTCGCAAAAGATTTTCTATTGTCTGATATTAACTCTGCTAATGCTTCTTACACGCATCAGAAACTTAAATCTGATCCAAGTGGATTAAGTATCTATGTTCAAAGTTTAGGCAAATTATTTATTAATAATTTTGTTATGAATAAAAAAAGCCATTCTCTTAATGTAGTTGCAAAGAATTGGACAATGTTTGCTGATATTGGAAACAATACCGCATATAATTATATTCAATTTCTTCGTAATTCAGATAAAGAGTGGCTTGAATCCAACCTTACTCAACTTATAACTGCAAAAGAATTGCTGACTCAATTAAAGTTAGTTGAAAAGCAATATCCTTTATTATTTAATATTGCTGATATGTACTCTTCATGGAAGGGTATCGAAGAAAATAACTTGCTTAAAAATTTAAACGAATACATTTCCTTGTGTGATGATAACAGAGAGGGGGAAGGGTGATAACTTCCCTCTCTCTATCCTTTTCAAAAAAAAACACTTGACATTAAATAGAAAATCACTATACTAGAACATATTATTAATTATAGAAGTAAAACAAAAAACATTATGAATAAAGTACCATATACATTAAGTGAAAATTCACTCACCATCTTTTGGGAAGGCAAGCCTTACACATTGCGCAATGACCATCCCAATTTCAATCTAGCTAAGAAAGCTATTTTTGATGCAAGATACGATGATCTAGGAGATTTGCTAGACATCACCAAGTCCATCGAGAATTTCGTTGAGGGAGACATTGAGGTCAAAGACGAAGTTGTTTACTACAAAGGTCATCGTTTGCATGGTGTTGTGGTTGAGAAATTGATCGAAATGCTTCGTTCGGGCATGAAGGATTCTGCTCCTCTTACCAATTTTATTACTCGCTTGCAAGCCAATCCAAGCGCAAATTCAGTCAATGAATTGTATTCTTTCTTGAGTTACAAGTCTCTTGCAACCACTCCCGAAGGTAGGGTTTTAGGTTACAAGGGTGTTCAAGGTGACTTTTGGAGTTCAACAGGTAATGCTGATACCATTGTGGTTCAAGGCGAAACCAATGAGCGCCATCAAATCCTCAACAAGGTTGGATCGACAATCGAAGTTGCTAGAAGATGCGTTGATGACAACAAGGACAATCATTGTTCTTTTGGTCTTCATGTGGGTTCTTATGACTATGCTAATGGTTGGGCAGGAGAAAGTGGACGCTTGCTTCTTGTGGAGTTTGATCCCCAAGATGCGGTAAGCGTTCCAACTGATTGCGATTTTCAAAAATTAAGGGTTTCCAAGTACAAGGTGATCTCTGACATTACTGATAC
>TARA_B110000008_G_C16978790_1_pt1 | contig 14786 bp, 13 predicted proteins | sample TARA_B110000008 | Tara Oceans TARA_B110000008 (sample SAMEA4396496) | marine metagenome | biome: Westerlies Biome; feature: [DCM] deep chlorophyll maximum layer (ENVO:01000326); material: water (ENVO:00002006), including particulate matter (ENVO:01000060) such as... | depth 40 m
AGTAACTCTGAGATTCTTATAATACTTTTCACCAGCTACTAAAAGATATTGGGGTTTATTTTTTATAATTGAATTTATTTTTTTTATAAATGAAAAGTAAATTATGGTTAGTAGTGCATGAAAACCCTTATATCTTATTGTATGAAGTATTTTATTGAATATATTCAGATTATTTTCAAACCTATTTATTGGTACTCCAGGATTCGAAAAGGTAATAAAATTAAAATTAAAGAATTTCAAAGATAAATTAAAAATTAAAGAATTTAGATTTGTTAGCTGAATCATATTCATAAATACAATTTTTGAATGAGTTTTGCTAAATAATTTCAAGTTATGAAATAAATTCTTTAAGGATGAAACTTGAATAATTTCAAGGCTAGTAGAATCTGTAAATTGATTTGCAGAATCTAGATTAGGATGAATTAATAGGCTAATATCTAAAATTTTGACTTCAATAAATTTTTTTAGATATGACACTTCCAACCTTTCATAATCAGAGTTTGAAAATTGAAAAGGTATAACTATAACCAATAAATTTTTACTCATTCAAACAAACCTTCAATAAATCTTTGCTCATATGATGCTGAAATAGTATCTAAACAAGTCATTGCCTGCTTTGAAACATTATCGGATATGTATTTTCTTCTTATATTCAACTCTGCACGATCGTTATCCTCTGAAGGCGGAGTCCAACCACACCTTTTATATATTTCTAGAGAAGGGCCATCAGTTAATAACTTTCGAGGTACTTTTTGTCTTAACATCTCTTTTTTTACATTTTTATCTATTGGACATTCAAGAATATTGGAAATTGAAGCCATGAAAGGATCTGGCTCCTTAACAAACCTTTCAAAAGGAATTATTACTACTTCATTATGATATTTTTTTTCAAAAAGAATAGAATAATAATAATGAAGTGAATAAATAGCTTTTTCAAAATTATTTGCACTGTTGTAATTCTTTTCCCAACCTCTAACAAAAAATGGATATTCCTTTTCTTTTAAACTATATGTAATATGTTGATTTCTAGAGGTATGAAACATATTAAAATTTTTTTCCATCTGAATAAGCATAAATAAAGGATGCCTTATGACTTCAATAAATGTCAAATTATCTTCAAGAGCTCTATAAAGTAGCTTTGAAGATCCCAATTGCATATGCGTTGTTAAGTGGAGTATAGGTTTTGTCTTTTGAATTCTTCCAGGGATTGCCTGATCACCAGGCTTTAACATTCTTTTAATATGCTTGATTGGATCATTTTTAAAAATACTAGATAGATCACTCGGCCTACAATTGATTTGTCTTCCCATCATAGAGTTATAAAGCAAGAGATCTGCATTCATCTTTATCATTGATTCTGCGACATCGTCACCAATGCTCTTAATATTATGTAATTCGCAAATTTGTTCAATTTGATAAGGGTATTGCATAATTTCCACCCTTTCAAAAGATCCAATAATTGGTGAAAGCATTGTTTTTCCACAGCCTGGAAAACCATTAATTAAAATGACTTTCTCGATTAACTGATTAGTTCTACTTACATTAATTCGAGCATTTTCCATTTTAGTTACCAATTATTTATAGAAAAAAAAATTGATATTACAACAATCATATGGCATTTCTTCACACTAAAGATTTTTTTATTTTATCAATAAGAGCATCGAATTCATTATCGGAAAAAGCTAAGTTTGGCCTTATTCTGACTGACTTATCACTTGTTGGGTTTACAAGTAGATAATTTGAATAGCATTTACTAACAAAACTATTTCTTTGATTTTGATCCAAGAAATCAAAAGCAATCAAATGCCCAATACTTCTATAATTTTCAAACAACCCTGATAATTCAGTTTGAAGCTGTTTTGACTTTTCTTTAACATTCTCTAACAATAGATCCCTCTCTATTGCATTAATTATGAATTTACAGCGAATTGCATCTATTAATTCTCCATCAAAAGTTACTTCTAGCTTTCTATAATTACTTTCAATAGCTTCAGCGAATTTACTATTTACCATAATTCCACAAATTTGCGTTTTTTTTCCAAAAATAACAATATCAGGATTTAAACCAATTTTTTTAGAATACCAATATTCCCCAGTTGCACCAAAACCGGTTTGAATTTCATCTACTATAAAACAAATATTTTTTTCATTACAAATCAACTCAATTTGTTTAAGCTTAATTTCATCAAGGTAAATGTCGCCGGCAGTGCATTGAATAGGTTCAATAATTACTGCAGCTATTTGATTAGCATTAATTGAAAGAAAACAAGCCATTTCATCTAGAGCAATATTCTTCCAATTATTCTTTGGGAAATTTTTTACTCTTTGATGAACTGAGGGCATTGAACTATCGGTAGCAAATCCCCAACTATTAATTCCATGGTAGCCATTTTTTAATCCAACAATTATTGAATCTGGCTGTTTCTTTACTTCATAAGCACACTTCAAAGCTGACTCAACTGCTAATGCGCCCGTTGCACATAAGTGTAGATTATTGTGACAGCTTATAGATTTAAATTTTTCTTCAAAATCTAATAGCTCATTTGAAGAAAATAAATTATTACTCATTCTTAAATGAGAGATATACTTAATTTCTAAATCAAAATTTCGATCAAAAATATCATGATTGTAACCCAAAGGGAGAGATGAAAACATTGAAAACAAATCAAGAAAGCTGCTATTTGTTTTTTTATCAAATAGGAATGAGCCTTTGCTTTTACAAAAATCAATCCTGATGTCAAATACACTTTTAATCATAGGTCATGCTGGTTAATTTAAATCAAAAAAAATTTAAGACTCATAAACATGTGCAACATCAGATCGACTCACTGCCATTCTAATTGCCCTAGAATTTCCTGCAGCAGTTATTTTGTGCTTTCGGTTCTTCTCCATAAAAACTATATCTCCTTTCACAACACTTTTTATAATACCTTCAATTTCCCAACTCCACTCGCCCTCTACTATATACCACCATTCATTCCAGTCAGGATGATGATGCCGCCTATTTCCCTCTCCAGGCATTTGACAAATTATCGTCATTGAGTTACTTTCAGTATCTATAATTCGCTTACTCCATGACTCTTCTTTAGGCATTGAATTTAAAACATCTGATAAAGCCACGATTTCATTATTAACATCAAATAAATCATTAAATTTAACCCCATCTTTTAATAAAATTGATGGAACATCAACTTCACTGTGGTCTTTAGTTTTGGAAGAAAAATATTGAGGGCTACTTTGCTTGTTTTTGAGAGATAATGCGACTGCTTCGGCTAATAAAAAATCCTCTTCATTATCAATATCAATTGTAGAATACCCCTTTAGCTGGTGAAATCCAATTTTCCCATCTCCACCATGATATGCTGCATTAAAGTTTGAAATATTTTCTTTAAATTTTTGAGTTTTCCAGCCCATAAGTGAACAAGCATATGACCTAATTGGCTCTAATAACTGTGATGGAGGAGTATGTTTATTTTGTTTAAAATTTATTGGCACTCCTTTATAAATACATTCAATTTTTACATCAGCTACAGATATCATTGTTTCAAAATCATCTTTAACCATCGCCTTTATAAATGCATCAATTTCTTCTGAAGTTAAAAATGGTGATGTAGCGAGCAGTTGAATCAAAATATCACAATCTACACTTTTAATAAAGTCAAGAGCAAAATCATCATTAGTGGCTTCATCAGATGACAAATGTTCAGGCCTTTTATAAAAGTTAATGCCAGATTCTCTTGCAATAGGCTTAAATAGGCTAGATTCAGAATTTAAGTAAATTTCATCTAAAAATTGAGATTTTTTAGCGGCATTGATTATGTATTGTATTAAAGGAATACCATCAATTAATCTTAGATTTTTATTCTTAATTCTTTTACTGCCTAATCTAGCAGGTATCATCCCAATTATCTTCAAAGTCCTCTCCTCATATTAATTTGATTTGGATTAAATTAAATTATCTAAATTTAGTAATTGTTTATATCGAAAAGAAAATAATAATTCTAAGCCAAAATCAAATATATTAATTATTAGCTTGATATTATAGAATTTTTATAAACATGATCGGTAATTTTCATAATTTGCATGGCATCGTCACTAGTACCATTAACAACTCTAGTGTCCTCTACAATTGAATTAATAAATTCTTCCAACTCAAATTCCCAAGATTTATCAATTTCAAAGTAAGTTATAGACTCTTTTGGCTTTCCCATAGCTAGATCTCTATCTTCAAAATTTTTGTCACCATATATTAGTTTTTCTGGTGCGTAACTTCTTGTCTCAGAAAGAATGCCATCAAGATTAATATATCCTTCTTCAAAAGTCATTTCGATACAAAATTTATGTTTCCATTGTGTCGCTGATGAATGCAGAGTTGCAATAACATTATTTTTTGATTTCAAAGTAAGAAATGCATTATCTTCACATTCAATATTCCAATATGAGGTTGTTAAATAGGAGCTAATACAATCAAATTCATCACCTGAGAAAAATCTAAAAAGATCTAACATATGAATTCCTTGATCAAAAAGAATTCCTCCACCTGAATATTTTTTATAGTTTCTCCAATTTTCATTAAAGTCTATGCTTCCAGCCTTCCCATAAAAACCTCTCATCCAGAGAAGCCTTCCTAATAATCCTTTGGAGATGATTTTTTTAGCCTCAATTACTGAAAAGTGATATCGATGATTGAATCCATATTTTAGAATCTTCCTGCTTTGTTTCTCTACTTTTTTGACCTCAATCATTTCTTCATAACTCATTGCAGGAGGTTTTTCACAAAAAACATGCTTTCCTGCAGTTAAGGCTTTAATTGTATAATCAGCTGCATAAGAGACATATGAGCATATAAAAATGGCATCAATTTCACATCTTAATAAATCATCAAACGATTTACATTCAATTACATTTTGATCTTTAAAATTATTTCCGTTAATTTCATAGATTGCAACTAACTCTGTATTAATGTTTGCATCTATAGTTCTAGCACGAATCTTACCCATCTTTCCAAAACCTGCTATTCCAAACTTCAATGCTTTCATATTATTGAATAATTTACTAAATAAATTCTAAAGGATTTCTAGCATTTTTAAGGCCTTCAATTGCTGCCATGCCCATTGCTAATATGGCCTCATTTGTGCTTCCACCAATATGAGGAGTTATTAAAACATTGTCTATTGAAGCAAAATCATAATCAACTGGTGGCTCTATCTCAAATACATCCAGAGCAGCGCCTGCAATTTTATTTTCCAATAATAAATCCTTAAGTGTTATTTCATCAACCAGCCCACCTCTAGCAAAGTTAATCAAAATCGCCGAGCTTTTCATCAGTTTAAGCTTTTGAGAATCAATAAGATTGTAAGTTGTCTTATTCAATGGCAAATGAAGAGTAACCAGATCAGATTCTTTTAATAAATTATCTAAACTAACTGGCTCAATATTATTTTCCTGATAGAAATTTTTATAATTTATTATGTCATGTGAAAGAATTTTACAATTAAATGGCTTAAGCAACTCAACTAGGTCTTTACCAATGTTTCCGCACCCTATAATGCCAACAGTGCAATTAGATAATTGTCGGCCTTTAACTTGATACCAAAGATTATTTCTAACTTCATTGTTTGCAAAAACTGATCTATGTAGAAGAGCAATAGCTGATGAAATTACTAATTCAGAAACTGAGCGTTTATTAACTCCCCCTCTCCATCCAATTTTAACTCCATACTTATTTAAAGCTTGGAGATCAATCATATCAAGCCCAACTCCATATTTTCCAATGACTTTTAAATTTGGGAGACTTGATATAATGGACTCATCAATAACCTCTAAAGCAGTAATAGCCATATCACAATCTTGCAAAAAATTAATAAGCGAATCGCCAATTAAGGAAAGTCCATCATCATTAAACTTTGCGTCAGGATATTGATCGAGTACAATACTTCTCAAAGTTTCATTTTTTGAAAACGATCTCGAGGTAATTGCAAGAGAGGTCAATTTAAACCTCTCCTAAATTCTGAAAAATAATCAGCAATAATATTGCGTAAATTTTCATTGTTGTCATATAAACCGATTGAGATATTTCCATCTGCATCTGGCAAAATAAGTTTAAGTTTTGTAGAACTATTTTTTTTATCTTTTGCAAGGGCTGACATGAGAAGATCAATATCAATTTTTACATGATGATACAAGCTACTATTTTCAAATAAAACAGCGTGCATTCTTTTAAAGTGCTTTCTTTTTGAAACGCCCAATTCTGATGCGACATAATTTGCAATATCCATCCCCATAGTAACTGCTATTCCATGAGGAATTTTGTAATTTGTAGCAGATTCAATTGCATGTCCAAAACTGTGGCCATAATTCATTACATTTCGAGGGCCTGTGTCAAATTCATCAATTTCTATCAAAGTTTTTTTCATAAGAAGAGACTGATAAATAAAACTCTCCAACATATCTTTATCATTCTTAATTTTTTGATAATTACTAGAGATTTTATCAAAGCTATTAGGAGAATTTATGGCATGCACTTTTAGCATCTCACCAACTCCTGACAAAATATCTTTTTCATCTAAGGAGCTAAGAAAATTAATATCAATAAGTACTTTATTCGGAGGATTAAATGTACCAAGAATATTTTTAAGATCTCCGGAATTTATTGAAGATTTTGAACCAATACAAGAGTCCGATTGAGCCAATAAAGTTGTTGGATAAAAAATCCAAGGAAGGCCTCTCATCAATGTAGAAGCAAGAAAACAGGTAATATCTTGAATAATACCTCCACCTATAGCAACCAAATTCTCTCCTCTTCTAACCTTTGCCTTAATTAAAAAATCAATATATTGCGTAAACTTATCGAGCGATTTATTTTCTTCTGTTGCCTCAATCACCAAAACTCTTTTTGAGCTGAGTATATTAGATAATTTTTTAGAATATAGTGTTGCAACTTTTTGATCAACAATGTAAAGATTTGATGGATTAAAGTGTGAATTGAATTCATCAAAACTGCTATTCAGAAAATTCACTGAATACTTACCTTTATGAGAATGAATTGTAATAGTCTCAGACACGGTTGAAGCCACCATCAATCATAATATTTTGACCAGAAATATATGTATTTTCTTCACTGACAAGCCAACTAACAAAAGCTGCAATTTCTTTTGGACTTCCTAATCGCTTCATTGGAATCTGGCTTTCTATTTCTTTAATGCCATCACCTCCTAAAATTTCCCTTGTCAAATCAGTATCTATAAAACCAGGTCCTACACAATTGGCTAAAATACCCAAAGAGGAAACTTCTGCTGCTAGTGCACAAGTCATACCATCTAATCCAAATTTGCTTGCTGAATAGGCAGCTCTGCTCTGTTTTGATATTCTCCCCCAGATAGAAGTAATGTTAACTATCCTTCCCCATTTATTTTTTTTCATTTTCGGTATTACGGTCTGACATAGCAATAAAGGTGTGACTAAATTAACTTTCTGTATCGCATCAAAATCTTTACGATTAATATCTTCAAAGACATTAATTTTGTTTATTCCTGCATTATTAATTAAGATATCTACCGGATTTTGTTTTAAATACTCAATGAAAGATGCAACTGATGAATCATTTAAAAAATCTACCTGATGATAGATAGAGCCTTTGGGATGTTCAGATGTTTTTTTTGTTCCAGTAACAATGACCTCAATACCATCTTTTAGCAAGCGATCTGCTATAGCCCAACCTATCCCTCTTGTGGCTCCTGTAACTAATGCACGATATTTTTTATCTGACATACTACTTGCTCTTTACAAGCCTCATTAAATAGTTTGATACTAAATGATCAAGAACCATATGTGCATCTTCAGCAGGACCATATTCTCCATTTTCGGTTGGAACATGAACAGAATAATCAACTATTTCTTTCATTTTTCCACCGTCAAAACCTGAAATTCCGACTGTAACAGCATGCATTTGCTTTGCTAAATTGATTGCATTAATTAAATTGAGTGAATTTCCAGATGCTGAAATACAAACAACTACATCTTTAGGCTTCAGGAAAACCCTGAGTTGTTGTGCAAATATTTCTTGAAATCCATCATCGTTTCCAATAGCAGAAACAATTGCCTGATTGTCACATAAACTAATAGCTCTAAATGGCTTTAGATACTCCCTAGTTCCAATTGCTATGTCATTTGCAAAATGACTGGCTGTAGCAGCACTACCTCCGTTACCAATAAAGAATATAGATGCTTCTCTCTCCCTAGCATCCAATAAAACATTAACAAAATCTTCAATAGAATTGGATGATATTTTTTTTAAAACTGATCCAAGATATTCTAAGTATGATTTTGAATAATCCTTTATTCCATTACTTTCTTTAAAGATTCGGTCTATATTGTTCATTTCATTTTCCAAATTAATAATCTTTTTAATGAATTTTATACAAATAATTCACTACCATGCAGTCCATCCACCATCAATAATCATATTTTGACCAGTGATATAGCTTGACTCATCAGATGCAAGAAAAACAACAGAACTGGCCACCTCCTCTAAGGAGGCCTTTCTTCCAAGAGGTACTTTTTCGGAATATTTTTTAACAAAGGCTTTGTTTTCTCCATCATGATGAACCCCTCCAGGAGAAATACAGTTTACTCTAATACTTTTCTCTCCCCAATACGCAGCAAGATATCGAGTCAAAGAAATTACTCCACCTTTGACTACTGGATAAACTGAATGAGAATATGGCTGATCTTCTTTAGAACTATCATTATTTCCTGCATATAACTCTGGAAGGTTGGATCCTTTATATAGCCTTTGATCATTACCCACAACTCCATAAATTGAAGAAATAAATATCATATTTCCTTGATTTATCTCCTCCATATGTTTTCCAACCTCTTGAGTGGCTAGAAAAAGTCCATTCAGTTCCGACTGAATTACTGAATTCCAACCCTCTATGGAGCATTCAGTAAATGGAAGATAAAAATCACTGGGTTTTGCAGTAACGCTATATACTAAAGTATCAATTCTTCCATACTTTTCTATTACTTTTGAAACCAATTTGACAACTGAGCTTTTTTTTGTAACATCAACATCAAATTGCACAGTATTTGTATAGCCTTCCTTGAACTTTGAACTTGATACTGCATTTGAGTCTTCAGGCAAATCTGCTGAAATAACAATTGCATTTTGCTTTGATAATAATTTACAAAAACTTCTTCCTAAGTAGCCTCGACCACCTAGAATTAGAATTATCTTATCACTTAAATCAAACATATAAAAACTTCAAATTAAAAAGAAAATTTTTCATCTCTTTCAATAAACTCCTTTTTACCACTATTATTAGAATTAAATAATGCATTAACAACCCTTAGGCTTTCTAGAGCTGAGTTAGCATCATCCTCATGTTTTATTCTTCCCTGCTCCACCAATGAAATAAACTTTTTCATTTGGTCAATATACATATCATTAGAATCATAATTTGTATTTTTAAATAATTTGAACGGTTTTTCATTTATTTTTTGTGCTGTAATTTCCATTTTATTAAAATCATAAGATAGCCATGCTTTTTCAAATGTTATCAACCCACTTCGATGGGAAGCCCTTTGAACAAAATCCAAATGGACTTGGCTAATTGCGCCTGAATCATGTTTAATCATCAGATCAGAGCATACATCAACATCAATATCTAATTTTTTGTATGGACTAAACTCTCCAAATACATGAAGTGGAAGTCCAGCTAATTTTATAACAAGATGAATTTCGTGAATCAAACTTAAAGATACTCCGCCCCCTAAATCTTTTCTTGAATAGTATGCATCTTTATAGTTTTCATATGGGTGCCAATCTGGTAACCATTGGCCAACCTGGCATTGAATATTAACAATCTCTCCTAAATCATTTTGATTGTAAAAATCTTTTATTTGATTAATTATTGGATGAAACATTAAATTATGACCAACAAATGAGGTAACTTTATTAGTATTCAAAATTTTCTCTAATTTTTTAGATTCAGATAAATCATTTGATAAAGGTTTTTCAATAAAAATTCCTTTAACATTTTTAGAAATTTTTTCTGCTGCCTCCACATGAAGACTTGAAGGGTTGGCTATAATTGCTATATCATATTTATTTACTAATACATCATTCCAATCAAATACCTCAAATACTCCAAGCTCATTTGGTATTTCTTTATAGTGACCTTTTTTACTTCTAAGAGCAGTAATATCATTAATTCCAATTTTTTTTAGGTTTAATATATGCCTTTGACCAATTGATCCAGCACCAATAATTAAAGCAGTTTTTACTTTCATAATTTTTTTTAATTTAGGCTCTGACTGAGAAGTAAACCTCTTTTTAAATCTTAGTCCACAGTTCTTATTAATATCAATAATTTGTGGATTTTCATCAAGTAATTTGAGTATTGCTGATAACGAAAAAACTTTATTTTTTTCATATAACCTATCAAAAATTATTTTAAAAAAATCAAAATCTTCCGGGTAATCAAGAGTCATTCGCAGTCCTGGTCTAATATGATTTTTATCTTGTACCTCTAGATCAAACACCTTAAACATACCAGTATCTGTAAAGTATCTACCCCAAACTTCGGTATCAGATGAATTTTTTATATTTACCACCTCTCTTAAGGCAGCAACTTTAATACCATAGCTAAAAACACCATGAGGAAGATCAAACTGTCGAATTAAGTCAGAGTTTGTCTCTTTAAATTTCTCAATAATCAAATCTGCATATTTAGGGTCAGCAAAAGGACAATCTGCAGTAATATTAAGGATATAGTCTAGTTTAAACTCATCTGCTGCCCCTAAAAGTCTTACAAGAACATCATCTGGATCACCAAAATAACATCTAATGTTATTTTCTTTAGCAAGCTCTCCTAAAGGCTTATCTTGTTCATTCAATGAAGTACATATAATAATTTCATCAATATTTTTAGCTAGCTTTAACCTATCTATCATATGACTTAAGATAGGCTTCCCTTTAACTTTGAGCAATAATTTTCTTGGCAATCTAGTTGACTTCAAACGACCAGTAATTAAGTATCCAACTTTCATTTATTTTTTAGCAATATGCTCTAATAAAATAACTTGATTAGCCTTGATATCTTTAGCCAAATTAGAACCAATAACTTCCAATAAATTTACTTGTGACATATCAGTAACCTGCGAAGTTCTGCAAAAATGAAGATCATTAATAGTTAACTTATCTCCTTTATTAAGGTTATGAATTGCTATGGCTGCCATCTTCATCGGTCCATATAATGAATAACTTTTCTCAGCATCATTGAGACCCATATATCCATCACCAGAAAGTTTATTAAGAAGAGATACTTTTTCTCGAAGACTATTTAGTTGATCAATGGATATTGCTGCAGAGAAATCACAACGTTCTCTTCCATACTCTGTAGTTACATGTTTTTCAATAAAATGCATAGTATTTGATGAGACTAAAAGAGTAATAAGCTCGTTATTCTTCTCATCCCAAGCAGTATGATCTGCATAGCCAAAAAGTACGTCTTTAAAAAGATTTTGTATACTTCTAATTTTAGATAAATTCACATCCTTATATTTAGTTGGATAGTTCTGAAAACCAAACATTAGCACAATTTCTCTTTCTTGAAAAAAATTAATAGCACTCTCGACTTCTTCAACAGAACACCCGCCAACACCAATTACAATCTTTGTTTTTTTACTTATATTTTCAAGAATCGAAGTTTGAAGTCTTGGAACATTCAAGGTGACAGAATGAAGTTCAACAATTTCAGGATTGAATTTTTTTGCAAAGTTTATTGCTTTTTTGTCATTGAGCAATAACATGAGCTCTTTATTATTTTTTCTTACTATTTCAATTAATACTTCCCATTCTGCCTCACTCAACATCCACGCTTTTAATGTCTCATATGCCTCATGATCTATGCTCATATACTCGTCCAAATCAAGAGTAATGTGGAACTTTACTATGTCAGCATTTGAATTTTCACATATTTGAGTCACTAGATCCTTCATAAATATAAAGTCGCCTTCATGGTGCCAAGCTGTTTCTGCAATTAATTTAATCATCATTATTAAAACCGTTAGGAAAGGCATCTTTGGCATTTTTATACTCTCTCATCGTGCCAATGTCTTTCCAATATTCATGAATAAGAAAAGAACCCACCGAGTCACCTTTATTCATTTGCTTCTCAAGAAGATTAGGCATATCAATACTGCCAATATTAGAGATACTTTCAATAAAACTATGATCGAATACATAAACCCCTGCATTAATAAAAAATTTCTTTATGGGTTTTTCATCAATGCTATCAACTTTATTACCTTTTATATTTATAACACCAAAGGGCACTTGAATTTCATATTCACGGATACATAACGTAGCAACATCATTATTTTCATTATGAAAAGCCAACAAGTGCTCAAAATTTACTCTTGTTAAGACATCTCCATTAATCATAAGTAATGGTAATTTCGGAAGATCTTTTGGTAATAATCCTATTGCCCCAGCTGTTCCTAAAGGAGTAGATTCATCAAGATAACTAATTTTCACACCCCATCGAGATCCATTACCAAAAAAATTTTTAATTTTTTCGCCTTCAAAGTGCACTGATATATAGAAATTTTTAAATCCAAAATCAACAAACTGCATTAATATTGTTTCTAATATTGAGTAATTTCCTAAATTAAGAAGAGGCTTAGGTGTATTTTCAGTTAAAGGCATCAGTCTCTTGCCAAAGCCTCCAGCCATTATTAAAACTGGATTTTCATAATGCTTATAATGTACTAAATGCTGCAGAGTCTCAAGCCCAACTAGAACTCCATTAATATCAACAATTGGAACATGCAATAGATCTCTTTCCTTCATTTTTAACATAATGAATTCAGAAGTGTCTGTTTCTAAAGCAGTGGTAGGGTTATGGTTCATAACTTCACTTACAGCAGAATCTATTGCAATATGCTTTATTAAAGAACGCCGAATATCGCCATCTGTAATAGTTCCGATTAACTTTCCTGAATCATCTACAATTAAGGCAACTCTAAGACCGCCTTTTTGTAAAGTTTTAATTGCCATGTTTAAAGTATCAGTGGCTTTTAAAATTATCTCTGACCAATTTTCCAAAATTTCTCCCTAAATATCCTTAAAACTTTTTATTACAGAAATAGGCTCACTTATTAATTTTTCTACTATCAAATCTGATGCTTTCCCTTCACCATAAATATTATCAATATCACTTATCCTACTTTTAAACTCAGAAGAGAGAGCCAGCAAAATAGATTCATACAAAGTATTTACTTTACAGTCAATAACATTAAGTCCCCTTAATCTTCCTTTTTGTCTATCACCTATATTAACAACTGGCTTCTTAAAACTTGCTGCCTCAATAATACCACTAGAGCTATTACCAATTAATAAGTCAACATAATTCATAGCACTCAAATACTTTAGTTGCCCTAGACTTTTACTAACTATGTATTTATCTGGATCTGTTTTACAAAACTCCTCTAACATTATATTAATAAGCTTTCCTCCAGAGTCAGCATTAGCATATGTAAAAATGATATTAATATCAAGAGACTTAAGAACACTAAAAATATTTTTAATTTCAGCCTCTAAATCACTGACTTCAAGAGTTACTGGGTGATAAGTAAAAAGAGCGCATACACCAGTAAACTGCCAATTTAATTCTTTTTCCAAGTCTTTCTTTGAAAGTAATGTTAAATTTAGTATGTTATCAACTCCTGGTGCTCCAGTTTGAAAAACCCTTAAAGGGTCTTCGCCCATTTGAATAATCCTTTGCCTATAATCTTCAGTAGAGCAAAAATGCAAATAACTCATTTTTGTAATTGAGTGCCTAATTTGTTCATCAACTGCTCCTTCAGTTTTTTCTCCACCATGGATATGTGCAATCGGTATATTCATTAATAAAGCAGCTATAGCTGCTGCATGAGTTTCGTAGCGATCGCCTAATAATAGAACTATATCAGGACTCAATCTAGCTAAGCTTTCCGAAAGAAGTGAGCAAGTTTTTGCGGCAGACTTAACTACAGATAATTTGTCATCAAGAAAAGAAAGGCTCTCAATTTTTTCATCAATTGTAAAGCCATCATCTTCAATTTGTTGATAAGTAGAGCCATAATCAACAGAATGGTGCGCAGAGGAGGTAATCAATTGAAGCTCTAGACTGCCCGAATTAAGTATTTTTTTAAGTACTGGATAAAAAAGACCATATTCTGATCGTGACCCAGTGATTACACAAACTTTTCTAATACTCATAATTGCTCATCTAATTGATAATCTTTATCAGCAATCCTTCCAATAATGCTATCCCACTTCATGGGACTTATTCCACCACCCGGCCTCTTAATAGAAATATTCTTTTTTGTAAAACTTTCTCCTTTTTTTATTGCTTTGCTAGCAACTATAGATTTTCTTACTAAAATAATATTAGGTATTTCGCTTTTACTTGGCTTCTTATCTCCATCGCCAAGAGCAATTTCAATTTTTCGAATAGACTCAATCATAGCTTTCAATTCTGAAGGCTCTAATGATGATTTATGGTCTGGACCCTCCATATTTACATCTAATGTAAAATGTTTTTCAATAACTCTTGCGCCCATAGCAACAGCAGCGATATCAACTTCAATTCCCAGAGTATGATCACTATAACCAACTGAAACATTTAACTTATTTTTAATTGTTTGCATTGCTTTTAAATTAACATCTTCAATAGGCGTTGGATACATTGTATTTGCATGAAGTATAGTAATATTTTCTTTTTTTGTCCCAGAGTTTA
>TARA_B110000008_G_scaffold40751_1_pt1 | contig 14748 bp, 13 predicted proteins | sample TARA_B110000008 | Tara Oceans TARA_B110000008 (sample SAMEA4396496) | marine metagenome | biome: Westerlies Biome; feature: [DCM] deep chlorophyll maximum layer (ENVO:01000326); material: water (ENVO:00002006), including particulate matter (ENVO:01000060) such as... | depth 40 m
ACACGTAAACTTGCTCGTCGCGTAGGTCAGACGATGACGGTATTGATCGATGATATCGATGAAGAAGGTGCTGTTGGTCGAACGGTTGCCGATGCGCCAAACATTGATGGCATGGTTTATTTAAATGACTTCTTTGATTGCGAAGCGGGCGATTTTGTTGAAGTTGAGATCACCCATTCTGATGAATACGATCTATGGGCTGAAGTGAAGGTTTAACTTTTACGAACACCTAAGCCGATCATAAAGACAAAAAGCCTCTGTTATTACTAACAGGGGCTTTTTTTATTTGGGCTGTCTTTAAAAATCATCACCTGGATAAATCGATTCCGCGTACAGTTGCAGCTCTTGCAAGATAAACATTTTATCTTGATCGTGCTGATATTCTTGCGCAGCTTGTTGAAGCGCCTTAGAAAACTGTTCGAAGTTTAAACCAGGGCCATTGCCTAATAAGCTATCACGGCAATGCTGCGCCCAGCGCTCGTGATCATCATCTTCCATATATTCTGGATAGTTACGCGCACGAAAGCGAAAGTACATTTCATCGCCACGCGGGTCTTGGAACTGCGCTTTATGCCCGGCCAATTTTTCTTTTGAGGTTTGATGAATTTGCGCCATGGCTTTTTTATCCATCCCACTCCAAAATCCACCGCTATACAGCATGCAATCGACGTCGGTTTTGGCTTCAAAATCGCGGTTAGTATAAACGCCATGAAGATTATTCAAAACCGTCGAGTCTTCAGCCAATAGTTGTTTCAGCTTTCCTAAATGCGCACGCAATACATCACCCGAAATATTCCAGCGCGCAGCTTGATCAGGGGTCAAGGTTGCCGCAGGCGCCAGCACAGGACTTTTATTAATATGCACTTCTTTTAAACCCAAGCGCTCGATGCCTTCAGGCAAATCCGCTTGCTTAGAAAATAAACGCTGCTGCATTTGCTCAATGCTTAAACCCGATAAAGTAGCTGGGTCAGTAGAAAGATCAAATGCAATGAAAGAATTTTTATTGGTTGGGTGCCAGCAGATAGGCACAACAATCGCCATGCAGCCACGGTCAACACCATACATTCCCGAAACATGAACCAGTGGTTTATGGTTTTCAACATCAACGAGATCAAGCAGTTTTTGTTTGCTGCGATTCGCATAAAGATAACGGTATAATTTTGGTTGCTTTTCTAATAATAACTTAGCAACCGCAATCGTCGCTCTTACATCGACCACTGCATCGTGGGCTTTCCCCAGATCAATGCCATTGGCGGCGGTTAAATCCTCTAAACGAAAACTGACGTTGCCTTCGGCATTTTTGGGCCAGTTAATGCCTTCTGGGCGCAACGCATACGCACAACGCATTACGTCTAAAATATCCCAACGCGAGTTGCCGTTTTTATATTCTCGTTCATACGGATCATAAAAATTGCGATACAAGGTATAACGGGTCACTTCGTCATCAAAGCGAATGCTGTTATAGCCCGCGGCGCAGGTTTCAGGAACGGAAAATATTTGATTGATGTGATCAATAAACTCGACTTCTGGAATACCCTCTTGCAGACATTGCTGCGGGGTAATTCCGGTGATCATGCTCGCTTGAGGATGAGGAAGATAATCAGCACTAGGCCGGCAAAAAAGCTGAACCGGCTCTTCTATTTCATTAAGATCTTCGTCTGTGCGAATGCACGCAAACTGAGCGGGCCGATCAAAAGAAGGATCGGCGCCAAAGGTTTCGTAATCGTACCAAATGATGGACTTGCTCATTGCACCTGCTTATAAATAATATATCAGGCGGTTATTCTAGCAGAGCCAAGCCACATGTTAATACCACCACTGGCGATTAAAGTTCAACCGCTAACGGGGCGGCAATGATTTTTCCTTGGAGAAAAAAGCTGTGCGCATCGCGAGCCGTTTGCACAGGCAGTTCTTCCATTGGCATGTGCCCTACACCTTCATAAACAATGGTTTGTGAATTCTCTAGCGCTTCTTCAAACTGTGCCAAGATTTCCAGAGGTACCCATTCATCTTGGTCTCCCCACATCAGCAGCGTCGGCACATTAATTTCTTTTATTCTCTTACCCAGGTGCGGGTTGCTGCTTTGTTCCTTCATCGTACGAAAGACTTTCACTAACGCTTCTCGATTGCCTTCGCGCATGGTTAGATCGAAATACCGTTGTACTAATTTATCATCAACTTTGTCATCGTCGCCATAAGCGGCAGAGATGTTCATACCAACAATGAATTTTGGCATCATAAGGCTGCTCATTCCGCCAATCACCGGCATTGCAGCAAGGTTCATAATAAAAGGTAAGTCCTGCGGAAAACCGGCGGCGTCTAGCAATACCATTTTTTTCACACGGTCTGGACGGTGCAGCGCGTAATTCCAAGCAACGTAGCCCCCTAGCGAATTGCCTGCGATATAAATATCATCAATTTTTAATTTGTTTAGAAACTTTTCTAATTTATCGACCATGTAAGCCGTATCGTAACGCTCTACTGATGGATCGCTTCCGGTTAATCCATGACCCGGAAGATCAATTCGAATAATTCGATAATCATCGGCTAAGCGCTCTACCCAGCCATCCCAAGTCTGTAATGATGAAGCTACGCCGTGCAATAAAACCAGCGTTGGCCCTGTACCTTGGTCTTGATAGTGCATAACCAGATTATCAACCGCCATAAATTTAGACGTTTTGTCGGTATATTTTTCGGTCAATTCCGATAAAGGTTGTGCGGTAATCCCCATTGAGGAGCAACCGTGTAATACCAGCAAGGTGGGAATAAGTAACAGTTTTAGCCACTTCATTTCGATATATCCTTTTTATAATTATTTCGTTTTAGGATTCTGAACGATAGAATGTACCGACTTTACCACAGCATTTACTCTAACCCAATTCAATGATAGAGAAATTAGTTGTAGAATAGAGCTTCTTTACATTTAAGCCCTTTGAGCAATAGTTTCAGGACGATTTACATGGCGTTATTAGAAAAGTTTTTAAACCCTTCTTTGTTCAAACCAAAGTGGCAGCACAAAGACCCCGCAGTGCGCAAACAGGCGGTTAGCAGCCTGACTGACGAGAAAATTTTAATTCAAGTCGCAACCGAAGACCGCGATAAATCCGTACGTTTATTCGCTTTAAGTAAGATTCAATCAAAACAACACTTAGCGGCGTTTTTAGTCAGCGAGCAAGCTGATGTGCGCCAACAGGCTCAACAACAGCATCTTTCGCTATTATTACCAAACCAAAATCTTAACGATTTGGCCGCTATCAGTAACGATAACGACCTTGTTTGCATTGCAAGCTATACCCAAGATGATGCCATTCGTCTTGCCGCCATTAATAAAATTACCGATGAAAGTATTCGTTTAGATATTGCTTGTCATAACCCCGTCGCCAAAGTACGCCTGGCCGCAGCACAAGGCATTGATAATAGCAGCGCATTAAATACCCTAATGAGTATTGCTCAAGGAAAAGACAAAGCGCTCTACCGTTTCTGTAAAGACAAATTGAGCGCTAGCAAAGCATTAGAAGAAAGTGCTAAGAAGTTACAAGAAAACATTCACAGTGCCATCGCCAGCGCCGAACATTTAGCGAAAAGTGCTTATTCGCCTGAATACAATGGCCGTCTACAGTTGCTTAAACAAAACTGGGCGACGTTTAGTGATAAAAATTCACAACAGCAACAAGCTTTTGATGCTGCGCTGGTTACTTGCGAACAAACATTAGCGGCTCATCTTGCTGAAGAAAAAGCGGCTCAAGATAAAATTGCGGCAATAAAGGCGGCTCAAGAAAGCTTTATCTCTGTATTAGCTCAACTTGAATTGCTTGAATTTAATGATGAGATCCATGACCAGCTCATCGCTTTAGAGCAATCTTGGCAAGCCGCCAAGCACGTTAGTAAGCCAAGCGCAGAGCAAAATAAAACCTTTGATACGACTTTCCAAGCTTGGTTAAGCTTAGATAATAGTCGCCGCCAATTGGTTGAGCAGCAACCTCAGTTGCAAGAATTGATCAATCAGACTCAGCAATTAGAAAAAACAAGCTTAAGCAAAAGCCAAGCTCTGCAAAAAGACATTACTCAGCTCATCAAACAGCTTCCTTGGAAGCCTGCCGCAGTCAATGTCAGCCTTCCTACCCCTGCGCTATTGGTTGAACTTGATCAAGCTTTACAAGCCATTATTAAGCACAATCAAAACCTAACGGCACACGAAGCCGATAGCAGCAAAGAACTGGCGAAATTATTGGTTGAGCTAGAGCAGCATATTGAAGCTGGCCATTTAAAAGATGCCAACAAGTGCCACCAGCAAACGGTGCAAGCACTGAAGAAAATCAGCCAGCAAGAAAGCAAAAAGTTTCAGCGTCAATTCCAGAACTTAACCGCGCAATTAAGTGAGATTCGTGACTGGCAAGGTTTTGCAGCCACTCCGAAAAAAGAAGCACTTTGCGTAAGTATGGAAGCCTTGGTTGACAGTACCATCGATCCTGCGATCTTGGCGGATAAGATTCATACCCTGCAAGAAGAATGGAAAGCGATTGGGCCTATTGCTCATCAAGACGACAAAATTCTATGGAACCGTTTCCGCACCGCCGCTGATAAAGCCTATCTACCTTGTAAAGCGCATTTCGCGAATATGGCAGAGCAGCGTCAGCAAAATTTAGTTAACCGCCAGCAGCTGATTGCTCAACTAACCGAGTATGAAGCGAATATGGATTGGGACAATGCTGACTGGGGAATTGTACAAAAAACCTTAGATGCAGCTCGTGAAACATTCCGCAGCTTCTCTCCTGTTGATCGTCATGAACACAAAGATAGCCAAGCCAGCTTGCAAACGATTTCTGATAAAATTTACGCGCATATCAAAGCGGAATATCAGCACAATATCGAAGCAAAAGAAGCGCTTATTGAAGCGGCTAAAAATCTGCAAGAAATTGAAGATTTAAACCAAGCCATCGAGCAAAGCAAGCAACTGCAAGCGGATTGGAAAACCATTGGCATGACGCCGAATAAGGCCGATCAAAAACTCTGGCAAGCCTTCCGCGTCGCTTGTGATGCGGTATTCTCTCGTCGCGATGCGCAGCGCCAGCAAAATAAAGAGCAAATAGAAGCGAACATTGAGCTGGCTGAAAGCATTGTTGCTAAGGCAGAAGATGCCGCTAAAACCGATGGTTTAGAAAGTAAGGCGCTCTTGCAACAGTGCCAAGCTGAGTTTGCCGAGCTAGGTTTGCCTAAAGCCATCTATGCCAAAATGCGTAAGCGTTTAAGCGATGCTCAACAGCAACAAGAAGCGTCTTTATCCCAAGCTAAACTGGCTAAGAAGCAGCAATCATGGACAATTTTAGCCGATAAATTAATGGCTCTCAGCTTAAAACCAACCGATGCAGAGCAAGCGCAAGCTTTGTACAAACCGGAAGACGATGCTGTGAAATTGCCTCACGATATTGATAAGTCATTGATTGAACGCAAGTGGAATGAAGGTGCAACAGAGCTCAGTGCATACGATGCATTGCGCGACGCATGCATTGGTTTAGAAATCATTGCTGAACTTGATTCGCCAGCAGAAGATCAACAAGCCCGCATGGCCTTTCAGGTTCAGCGCCTTGCTCAAGGCTTGGGTCAAGCAGGTACTCTACAGCAGCAGATTGCTAACTCAGTCAATCAGTGGCTAGCATTCAATGCCGACCCCGTTTGGCAGCAACGCTATAACCAAGCTCTGCTTGCCGCAGTAAAAGGTCTTTAGCGATTATTAGCGCCGATACCCAAGTAATAGGTATCGGCGCTAATGTCTTAACTGGTTTTTTTAATCACGTAAAAAAACACCCCTTCGCGCTCTTCATTTAATACCAATTCATGGCCTAAAAAGCTGCAAAACTTAATAAAATCTCTCGCTGTCGAAGGATCTGTCGCCTGAATTTCAATACGCTCTCCAACCGCGACCTTGCGTATTTCATCATGCAGCATCATTACAGGCTCTGGGCAAAAAAGGCCTTTTGCATCCATCTGGTGTTCAAACTCTATTTCTGACATACGTCGATTTACCTACGTTTCTTTCACGATATTATTTCTATTTAGCACTAAACATAAACAGCCAATAACACATAATACCGCAGCTAAATAATAATGGGCGACATAACCAAAATTTGCGGCAGAAAATCCCGCTAAACTTGTCGCGACTAAGGTTGATAATACTACCAAGCAAGACTGCAATGCATAATCAGAACCCGCACTGCCTTCGCGGCAACGATCCATCATTATGGTAAATAGGGCCACCGTCGCCATTCCTCCAGTAATGTGTTCCGTAACGACCAAGGTATAAATCAACGGCCAGTCTAATGAGGTCACAAGAGAGTAGCTCGCAATAGCAATACCTTCTAAGCATACAAATAACAGCAAGGCTGACATGCGAGGCAATACCTTCAATAACAAGCCTCCCAATAACGCGCCGATTAAACCTGCAATCGTTCCCCAAATACCCAGCAGCTCGGCAAACTCGGCTAAAGTCACCCCCAAATCAACAAGCTGTGGTCGAATCATCACGGTGCCAAACGCATCCCCTACCTTGTAGGTCAGCAGTAGCAATAACCAAAGGCCAGCGCCGGATAACTTAAAGAAACCTAGCCAGTGTTTGAAAACCGGTTGCTTATCAACGTTCACCACCGCGGGCTGCCAAAACCATAAAGGCAGCAATCCTAATAACATTAAGCCTGAAAGCGCCCACAACGTACCCTGCCAGCCCAATTGTGAGAAAACAGCTAACAAGACACCGCCCCCCAGAATCATGCCGATACGATACCCAGAAACTTGCAGGCTATTACCTAAGCCACGCTGGTGAGCAGGAATGTTTTCTACCGCGAGTGCATCGGTCGCAATGTCTTGAGTAACCACAAATACCGTTAATACAATCAGCGCACACGCTAACCCAAGTGCTGCTTTATTGATCCAAAATTCTAGAGGTATTGATGCGATAAAAATGAGCACAAGAGCAGCAATAGCATTCGCCGTAATAATCCATGTTTTACGAATATGACCATCAATACGCCCACCCGTCAGGCACTTTAGTGGCTGGTAATGATCTAATAGAGGCGCCCATAAGAACTTTAATACCCAAGGTAAAGAGACTAAAGACATCAAGCCGATGGCTTCTAAACTCATTCCCTGCTGACGTAACAATGTCGGCAGCGCTTGTCCAAAAAAACCATGAGGTAAACCTTGAGTCAAATACAGGGTTAATAATACCCACCACTTAAACATACAAATCATCCAATCTAGCGTTGAAGTAAGCCATCTTTAGACTAACCTTTAAATATTGAGTTAGACACCTGGACCGCTATTAAATGAACATTGATATAATGATCCTAGATAATAATCCCGCCTCTAGGGCTAAGATTATTAGCGCACTCAATCATATTAATGATTCTCCACTATCGACTGCAAAAAATCAGCACATCAAATTATCGCTTCATGAACACGATAATTTTCGCGATACCGTTGCAACCATTAGTCGTTTCACCATGGACATTGTGATTGTTAATATTTCATCCATTAATCTTCACAATTATAAAGAAGACTGCATCCAATTAAGAAGCATTTATTCTTTCGCGCCTATTCTTGCCATCTCTGACAGTACAACATGGAGTAGCGATGCGACTGTGGATTTAGAAAGCTATGCTTACATTGGTCTTGACGATATTTTAGACATAAATATCATCACGCCAGCAATATTATTGCGCGTCGTTACCTCGGCGATTCAACGCTCAAAAAATTACCATTTATTTCATACTTCTAATCAACGAAAGCTTATCAGCAATAAATTATTAAAATTACTATTAGATAAAAAAAGCCTTATCAAGGTCGCCCAATCAGCGTGCCAAGCCATCAATGCCAAAAACTCACATTTCAGCAACAGCTCCGCCAGTATCTATACCCTCCATGAAGATAAAATAGATTGCATCGCCCACTCTGGAATTGAGGATTGCGAAGACGTTGTTTTTGACTATCAAAAAACAATCTACAGATTAAAATCTTCGAGTGATTTTCAAGAAGACTTTCATTACCTAAAAGTAAGAAATGAAAACAGACATCAATTTTCTATTCCTTTAAGGAATAAAAATTCAATTTTTGCCTTTCTTAAAATTGAAACTGAATACGGCATTGTTCATCCTGCCGAAGAACACCACTACTATAAAGATATGTCGGCAACACTTTCCGAGATACTTTTGTTAGCTCAAGAAAGAGAACACTTTGAACAAATACACCAGCAGAACGTTCGCCTTATTCATGAGATGAGCTCTGCGGCTATTGGTATCGACAAATATGATTTAGTGACTCACTGGAATCATCAAGCGGAAACATACTTTGACATTAATAGTGATAAAGCCATCGGCGCGAGGCTGTTTGACTTAAACATAAAGTGTGACTGGCCTACATTAATATCTAAGCTATACGAGAGTTCAAATAAAAACATCACCTCTGAACGCTTTGATTTTATTTATAAAAGAGCCGATACAGAAGAAGATCGTATTCTCTCAGTTGCCATTACGCCATTCAAAGAAGCAAACGGTTCTTTTACCGGCCATTTACTATTACTGGATGATATTACGGAAAAGAAACATCTCGAAAAAAGCCATCAGCAGTCGATGTATTTAGAATCAATCGGCCAATTATCGGCGGGCATCGCCCATGAGATTAATACTCCGATGCAATACATCAGTGACAACTTGAATTTTTTAAAAGATTCTTTTACCGATACTGCAAAAGCCGTGAAAACAATCAAAGAGTGTCTCTTAAATAAAACGTTAAACGAACAAGTGCTGGCTGATATTTTTGAAGAAGCCGACTTTGAATACCTTAGCGAAGAGCTTCCTCTCGCCTTTAATCAAACCACCGAAGGCGTCAGCAGAGTCTGCGGTATTGTGAAAGCAATGAAAGAGTACTCTCATCCTAATTCAGATAAGAAGGTCGCTACCGACTTAAATAATAGTATTCAAAGTACCATCATAATCTCCAAACATACTTGGAAGTATCATTCTGATATTGATGTTGTTCTAGATCCTAACCTGCCCGAAGTTATGTGCCACCCAGGCCCTTTTAATGAAGTTATATTAAATCTCATTGTTAACGCGGCTGATGCTATTAAAGATCGAATGGAAAAAGATAAAGCGATCGAGAAAGGCATGATTAAAATACAAACCCTAAACAAAGATGATTTTGCTGAAATACGAATAAGTGATAATGGCGGCGGTATTCCTTTGGCGATTCAAGAAAAAATATTTGACCCATTTTTTACCACAAAAGATGTAGGAAAAGGCACAGGCCAAGGCCTTTCACTTTCTTATAGAATCATAAAAGAACGCCATAACGGCGACTTGTATTTCGAAACTGTTCCAGGCGAAGGCACCACCTTTATTCTACAATTACCTTATAAAGATCCAGAAATAACTACAGGGATAAGATCGTGAGCATTCCAGAAAAAATATTATTTGTTGATGACGAGTCCGACATTCTAAGTTCTTTTAAACGACAATTTAGAAAAAAGGCCAACATATCAACAGCAACCAGCGGCCAAGAAGCTCTGGATTTAATCGATAGTGAAAGTGAATTTGCCGTGATCGTATCCGATATGCGAATGCCTATTATGGATGGTGCAGAATTTCTTGAGAAAGCAAGAAGGAAGTCCCCCAATAGCATTAGAATATTATTAACCGGTCAAACCGATTTAGATTCCGCAATTTCTGCAATCAACAAAGGTCAAATATTCAGTTTTTTAAGCAAGCCTTGCCCGCAAGAAGTATTGCAAGATACTTTAAAGAGCGCAATTCGCCAATATCGCTTAATTAATAGTGAGAAAGACTTATTACAAAATACCGTGAAAGGATCTATTGAACTGTTAAGTGAATTACTCGCTATCGTAAAGCCGAATGTATTCAGTAACTTCAACAGAATAAAATTTTATATTCGTCACATGGCAAAAGAGATTGGCGAGGTTGATACCTGGGATTTTGAAGTGGCAGGCATGCTTTATAGTTTAGGCTACCTCACGCTGCCCGAAGATTTAATTCAAAAAGTATTGCAACCGAATTGTGAGTTAACCGCTCATGAAAAAATCACCCTACAAGATGTGCCATTAATCAGTAGTAAATTAATTAACCATATTCCACGTTTAGAAAATATTGCCGAAATGGTTCGATTATCAGACAAGGTTAATCATCTCATTCATAGTGATAACGGCGCGATTGAGGGGAGAATTTTACGCGGTGCCGATTTATTAAAAATTGCCTTAGAGTTCGATAAACTGCTTGAGTCTGGACACAATAACAAGTCCGCCATTGAGCTGCTTAAACATGATGACTCGTTTCGCCCAGAGCTAGTCGATCAACTGTGCAGTTTAAAGGTCAATAATGAAGACAATGTAAGCACCGTCAATGTTAATAATTTATTACCAGGAATGGTACTACTTGAAGATATGGTGACCGATAACCATTCCACGCTTTTGGCCAAAGGCACTGAGCTTACTGAAGCACTATTGGTCAGAATAAAACTTTATACTAAGAACCAGAAAATCAGCAAGCCAATTAGTATCTTAAAAGCGTCTGAGGTTGAAGCTGAGGATGACTAAAGAACGCTATACATTTCCGCTAGCAATCACTTCACCAGATTGCCAAAGGCGCCACTCACCAGGCTGGTAAACTTCCCAAGCCTCATCCGAGGTCAGAGGTTGCGTTGCAATAATGCTAACAACATCGTTATTGGTTGTTTCGGCGGCAAAGTCGATACTGACATCAGCATCGGTTAAGCAGGCAGGCCCAAAAGGTGCACGTCGAGTAATACACGCTAATTTAGTACTGCAAAAAGTAAATAACCAATCACCATTGCTCAACAAGCAATTAAATACGCCCTGCTGCGCATATGCTCGCGCCAATACGACCAAGCAATCTGCCAATCGATCGGCCAGCGCATCGCGAGTCAAATTCTGACGAACTTGGTTCATCAAATCGCAGAAAATATTTTCACTATCGGTATCACCAATCGGTTCGTATATGCCATCACGGCGGACAAAATCTTTAATTTGGCCGTTATGTGCAAATACCCAATTCTGTCCCCATAATTCACGAATAAAGGGGTGTGTATTGGCTAAGCATACGTCGCCGACATTGGCTTGGCGAATATGGCAAAGTGCTATTTCACTTTTAATCGGATGGCTTTGAACCATATTGGCGATTTTCGATTTAGCACTCGCGCTAGCATCATGAAAGCTACGAATCCCCTTCCCTTCATAAAAAGCAATCCCCCAGCCATCACTATGAGGGCCCGTATTGCCACCACGTTGGGTTAAACCGGTAAAGCTAAAACATAAATCAGTCGGGGTATTGGCACTCATGCCAAGCAGCTCACACATGAGGGTTCCTAAAATAATAAGACAGCATGTTTAACGAATTATTAAATGTGAATATTTGAATGACCGGCTAGCGGAGGTAACGCTAAGATAAATCTAGATTACGCTTTAAGACTTTTGCAGACGTAATAATACGCGTTGTGCGGTAAAGCTCTGGATGCTTCTCTTCATCGGAATAGCGCATAGGCTCGCCTGACGTTGGACTAACAAACCAAGATACTTCTGGACGCGCTTCACCCAATTCTTTTTTAAGTGCTTGTGGCGTAATACCTAAAGCATCAGCCGCAGCATTGAATGTACAGCGAGTTTTCACTTCGTTTATGTAATCGACTATAAGGGTTATTTTATTCTGCACTACAAGGTGCTCCTTGTATAAAGTGAATTTTCATCGTTCGGATAAGACAGTATACCGAACTATCCACCAAAAAGACGATTAATCGGTCATTCTGGTGAATCAGAGAGTCGACTAAGGCGCTAAACGTTCTACCGTCCACTCACCGTTATCATTTTTGGTGTACATAAAACGGTCGTGCAAGCGGTTCTCTCGGCCTTGCCAAAACTCGATTTGTACTGGTTTAATGCGTACTCCGCCCCAAAATGAAGGTAAGCTGATATCGCCATGTTTAAATTTGTTTTTTATTTGAAGAAATTTCTCTTCTAATAATGCACGAGAATTAATTGGACGACTTTGGCGTGAAGCCAGTGCGGCTATTTGGCTATCTTTAGGACGGCTCAAAAAGTATTTCATTGATTCTGCTGTTGAAATAAACTCAACTTCACCTGTCACAATCACTTGTCGTTCAAGGTGCACCCAAGGAAATAACAAAGCAATTTTATTGTTTTGCTTGAGCTCACGCGCTTTACGGCTATCAAGATTAGTAAAAAATACAAAACCTTTTTCATTAAAATATTTTAATAATACCGTGCGCAATGAAGGCATACCATTTTCCCCTACCGTTGCCACACTCATCGCTGTAGGGTCAGTCATAGGGGTTTGAGTAGCCACAGATAACCATTGTTCAAACTGCACCATAGGGTCGACATTTAACTCGCTGCGCTTTAAGCCAGCTCGCATGTATTCTCTGCGTATGTGTTCAATATCCATTGTATTCTACTACCTACTAAGCTCGCGACTGACGTGATTTTTGATCCATTTCTTGAATACCGTCCATCATTGCTAAGTGAATATCAAGCATTAACTGATCAACATCGTCTAGGGTGAGGCCTTTAGTTTCAATAGGCTCTAGCACTTTAATGTGAGCTGTGCCGTTATCAAGATTAGCAAGATCAAAGCCCTCTAGATAGCTGCTAGTGCATACGGGCAAAATAGGAACACCCGCATTCACCGCGGTTACAAAGGCACCTTTTTTGAACGGCAGCATATTTTTACCATGATTGCGGGTTCCTTCTGCAAAAAACCAAATCGAGGTATCTTTTGTCGTTAAGGCTGTTTTCGTTATTTCCATCGCTTCCATCGCTTTTTTGCGGTTTCCACGATCAACTAAAATATTACCGCCTAACCAATAAACTTGGCCAAAAAACGGCAACCATTTCAAACTTTTTTTGCCTAGACTTACCATCTTTTTAGGAACAATCGAGCCGACAATAAACAAATCCCAATTACTTTGGTGATTGGCAACAACCACACAAGCTTCGTGGTTTTTCATAATGTCGGCATTATGATGCTCAATGTTCACGCCAATGATGCGACGACCAATCTGAGAATATATTTGTGCCAATATTCGGCTATTACTATGATGGAACGGTCTGAAAATGATAATAGCAAAACCAACCAGTGAACTGATCACAAAGTGGCACGCCAATAAGAAATAACGAAAAATCAACAGCATATAAACTAAGCCTCATTAATATTTGTCGCCAGCATACAGATGTTTACTCAGAAATCCTAGCGTGAGATCAATATACAGGCCCGGTTATTGGCCTATGTCATAGTCACTACTAAACCGCTAAATGATTACCATTTTATAACACGTATATTGGGCTGTTTTTTACGCCATAAAGCCAATATTATTGACTAAACGATTGAAATTTTATCCCCAACCCCTATACCATAGGGATGACATCTTTTTATATAATAATTTTTCACTAAGGTAGGACAATGATTAAGGTAATTATAGAGCGCAAAATTGCTCTTGGCATGGAATCTACTTACGACGCCGCAATTAAAGATACGCTTCGTGCCATCTTAGAAGCTCCTGGCTACATGTCTGGCGCCAATTTCAAGGATGCCGTCGATGAAAACCACCGAGTTATCATTACCAATTGGATCAGCCTTGTTGCTTGGCAAAAATGGCAAGGATCAGAAGAGCGACGTAAAGTCATTGCCGCTATTCAGCCTATCTTAGAGCGCCAAGAGAAAATTACTGTTCTGACCGCCTAGTATGCGTTTGATGTAATTTCAGTACAAAACCAGCCACTTGCTGAATCGCATTTTCAATATGCTGCTGGTGACTGAAGCCTGAGGCCTTTCTGGGCTTCAGGTCATGGTTGCCATCTTCTAGCCAACTCAACGTTATGGATGGGTTTATACGTCCTGATCCGCGATACCCCTCAACTTCTTCTTGGTAGCCCATAGTATCTCGAGTGCCTTGTATGATTAGCAGAGGCTCAGTGAGTGCTTTTAAATGGTCTAAGCGATCTTTAGGATCTTTTCCTGGCGCATGAAAAGGGAAGCCTAAGCACGCACTGCCTAATATTGGCAAGCGCTCGCTTGCCTCTCGCAAAGCATTGCCTGCCAATAACATTGACGACATTCGGCCTCCCATGGATTTCCCCCCGATAACCACAGGACAATTCAGCTGTTCAATCACTTCCTGATAAGCGGCCAGTAATTTAGGCGCACGATCTGGCGGACGACGCTTGCCATCTTCGGCCCGCTTAATCATATAAGGAAAATTGAAGCGCACGACTCTCACGCCTTTTTCAGCCAACTTTTCGGCAACGTGCGTGATGAATTCAGAATTCATATCAGCACCTGCGCCATGGGCAAGCACGTAAACAGGGCCATTCATGGGGCCAGTTTGTATAAGTTCCACTCAATTTACTCTTAATTAGATCAATTACGGCAATTAACAATCAAAAATTGTCTTAGATCAAGAAAACCTTGGCAAAGCCTTCTATTATTCATAACTAAGGTGATTTTTGGCACATTTGAATTTACTGGCACAGGGTCGTTCGGTGAAGTTCTCTCAATAATATGTTCATTAATTGACCTAGAACCAAAACTTATGCACTAAGCTATTGTTTTAGTTCAGCGTTTTATCATCCTTCGTTTGCAAAGTTGTGTACGAAAGATCATAATTGCGCCGTTTTTTAACCCCTCAATCCTCGCTGTTAAATGGAATCTGATC
>TARA_B110000008_G_scaffold88_1_pt1 | contig 14748 bp, 10 predicted proteins | sample TARA_B110000008 | Tara Oceans TARA_B110000008 (sample SAMEA4396496) | marine metagenome | biome: Westerlies Biome; feature: [DCM] deep chlorophyll maximum layer (ENVO:01000326); material: water (ENVO:00002006), including particulate matter (ENVO:01000060) such as... | depth 40 m
TGAACCACACGCTGTTGGATAACCATCTATATTAATTATATCTTTGACCCCCAAAAACATCCCTGCCAGTGGATAACGGTGTTTATTAAGTTTTTGAGATTTCTTAAAATTATCGTTTAATACTTCCCTTGAGAGGGTTGCAGGTACGAAAGCTTTAACGGAAGATTCATATTTTTCTATTAGCTCGGATTTTTGATTCATTAATAATTCAATTCACTTTTCTTATTTATCTGTAAAATAATTCGCTCTAACTATCGCGCCAATAAAATTACACAATAATCGTTCTGCATGAATAAATGTAGTATTACCGTTCTCATAGGACGGTGATATTTCTACTAAATCAAGGCCTAAAACTCGCCCTTTTTTAATAATTCCATGTATAAATTCCCGAATTTGCAACCAATTCAACCCTCCCGGAGTTGGTGCATTAACAGCCGGCATTATTGTTGGGTCCATACCGTCAGCATCAATAGTTATGTAGTAACGTTTACCATCGGGGATTTTATCTAATACTTTCCCCATACCTATTTGATGCATCTCATAGGCACTAATCAAGTTGGCTCCATATTCTTTGGCAGCTTTCATCTCTTCCTCCCGCCCGCTTCCAACACCCCGCAACCCTATTTGATATATTTCCTCAATAAAGGGTAGTTCAGAAGCTCTCCTAATAGGGCTTGAATAACCTTCTTTTTCTCCATTAACACTGTCACGCCAATCCATGTGAGCGTCAATTTGAATTAATGTTATAGGTTCACCATTAGGTAGGGCCTTCATTATCGGAATTGGTATTCCATGATCTCCACCAATACTGACTAAAACTGCTCCCGACTGAAAGATTTTTCTGGCTGCTGCCTCAGCCCTAAGATAATGCTCTCTAGGATTCTGAAAATCAGCTGTTACATTACCACAATCAACAATGCGAACTGTTCGGTTATCTAAAAGAGGCCCTCCTAAATCCCAATCATAATGCATGATTGTCCTCGGTTCTGACCAACCAGAATCTTGTGCATTCTCTCTAAGAAGATCAGGAGAGGTGCTTTGATCATTTGATAGGTCATCGGGGGTATATGGCAAACCATATGGAACGCCAAGGATTGCAATATCAGCATCCAAATTATTCAAATCTGTATGTACGGGAAAACCAAGGAACCCTCTTCCTCCTTTAGGTATTTCTGTTAACTTCTCCATTTAAGACTTATACCTTTTTTTTATCGTATTAATTGCTCAATATGCTTTCAATAATATCTAGACACGTATCAAAGGTTGGTGAGCACATCTAAATGACCCACCGGCCATACAAGGAACTCTGTAGGGAGTTCTGGGTACATCAAATCCTCGCAACTTTAGTTCTTCAGCCACTCTATCAAGGGGCTCCTCTGAGGGCACTAGTACTGTTCTGTCATTTATAACCAGATTGTTACACCCCATGTGATTCTTTGCTAAGCTCTTTGGAACGTCGACAATATCCCAGTTAGTCATAAAGTTTGGAAGACCATCTGGCAAGGCATCCAGACAAGCAAACGCTATTCCTTGGCGGGGGGTCATTAAAACACAGTCAAGATGTGGAAACATAGGGTCAATTGAAACAACTTCGACAATATATTTTGGCCCTAAAACATGTTGCAACCAATGAGCTCCCTGCGGGTTGGAACAACCCCCAGAGTGACCAACTAGGATATGTTCACCTAGAACAAAGATATCCCCTCCCTCGAGGTAACCCCATCCGGGTGAGTCTACATAATCATCCGCACCAGCATCAGGCTGAGCGTAGTAACATGCTCCCCTGTCCATTGTTGAAGCAAGAATTTCTCTTATAGCAAAACGTTGCCGGCGATGAAATAAACTTCGAGGAGCCAATTCAATAACGTTATTCCCAATAGTTACAAATGGATCCCTCATCCAAGGAGTACTTACGCCATGATCTTCACCCCGAGGGAACAATCGGTTTTTTTCACTAACTGCCTTTGCCGTAAGCACCACAACGCCATATGCTTCTAAAATTTTAATTGTTTCGCTAATTTGATTTGATAATTCTTGAAAAACCTTTGGAGCAACCACAGAAACATCTTGACCACCATTCAGCTTCCAAAATTCGCCAAATTCTCCCTGAGCCCGCAATCGTGCATCACTGAGAAATTTTGGGAGAACCCACACGGAAGGTGAACCATAAACGCATTCTTTTAAATCTGCCCATTCAGATTCCACCCAAATGTTATTTTCCACCCCCATTTATGATCTCCAAAAACTATTCGCCACGAAATCACAGTAGTTTTGATTTATTGAGTGTCAATAAAGACCTTCCTCAAAAATTTCTTTCTAAAGTCATTTTTAAAGTTAAAAAAATATTGTTGAACCGATTCAGTTCTAATGGATTTAGATGACATTTTTTAGATTGACGAACTGTAAACTCCATCCGATACCACTCCACCGCATTGTTAAATAAACCATTTTTTATTTTATTCTAGTCGGTATTATATTGCTTTACTTTTTAGAAAAAATTACGTACCAGGGGCCGAATTTAGCAGCGTAATATAAAAGGGCCAATGGATGACAAAGAAAGAAAACTGGTTTGGGGAATTTCTTTTAGGCAATAGATTATTATGCCTGATCATTGTAATTTTGTTCACTATGCTTGGAGCATCAGGTGGTCAATTTTTATACTTCGATAATGACTATCGAACTTTTTTTGGCAAAGATAACCCTCAATTAAATGCTTTTGAGGAGCTTCAACAAACTTACACTCAAGTTGATAACGTTAATTTTGCATTCGAACCGCTTAAAGGTGAGAAGGCAACGTCGCCAGAAGTTCTAGCCGCGGTCGAGGAATTAACTGAAATGGGGTGGCAAATACCCTACTCAATCCGTGTTGATAGCTTATCAAATTATCAGCATACAGAAGTTGATGAAGATGATTTAATCGTCAGAGATTTATTTTCTGATCCCTTAAATATGAGTGATGAAGAAAAACAATTAGTTGAAAAGGTTAGCACTACTGAACTCTCTCTAGCGGGAAGAGTTCACGATATTTCTCATCGAAGTACATCAGTTAATGTAACAGTCCAAATTCCGGGAAAAGACCCTCAAGAACTAGTAGACATAGCATCTTCCGCTCGAGAAATGGTAACACAAATTGAAAAAAAATATCCTGTGAAAATCAGAATGGGCGGTGTAGTGATGTTAAATACGGCATTTCTCGAAGCGTCTCAAACAGATATGTCTACTTTAATACCTGCAGCATTCTTAGTCATTTTGATGATATCATACGTATTATTAAGATCTGTTTTGGGCGTCTTAAACGTTTTTCTTGTTTGTGTTCTTAGCATTATGTTTGCCATGGGGTGTGGCGGATGGATGGGGGTCGGTTTAACCCCAGTTGCAGCCGGAGCACCGATAATAATCGTGACACTTGCAGTTGCAGACGCAATACATTTACTAGTTACCACCTTAAATAAAATGCGCGAAGGCGTTACTCAAAGGGATAGTATACTGTACAGTTTACGCGTAAATTTTAAACCAGTTTTACTAACCAGTGTTACTACCGCCATTGGCTTCTTGTCCTTGAACTTTTCCGATTCACCACCATTCCACGACTTAGGTAATATTTCAGCAATAGGCGTGATGGCAGCCTGGTTTTACTCTATCACTTTAATTCCTATTTTAGTAAGTTATTTACCTTTAGGAAAACCTAAAAAGACGATTAAAGTACTTGATGGCTTCATGACAACCTTAGGTGTAGCCGTCGCTGATAATTATAAGAAAATCTTAACCTTTGGTATTCCTTTATCAGTAGTTATCGTGGCTCTAATTCCATTAAACCAAATAAACGATGACTTTGTTAAATACTTTGATGAGTCGACAGATTTTAGAAAAGATACGGATTGGATAAGTGAAAATTTAACGGGTACAAACATAATTCAATTCAGTATCCCAGCAGGAGAATCAAATGGCGTAAGCGACCCACTTTTTTTGAAAAATGTGGCGGACTTTACTGACTGGTCTCGTTCTCAAAAAGAAGTGACAAATGTTCTATCGATAACAGATGTTTTCAAACGCTTAAATAGAGATCTAAATCTTGGTAACTCTGATTACTATGTAATACCGGACAGCCGAGAACTCGCAGCTCAGTACCTATTACTATACGAGTTATCGTTGCCCTTTGGACTAGATCTCAATAATCAGTTAGATATTAATAAATCCTCAACTCAAGTATTGGTCACTTTAGAAGACATGTCCACTAATGAATTACGGGCGTGGACAGCCAAGGCCGAAAAATACATATCAGACAATATGGGGATTAATCTTACCGCTGTTGGACCAACCGTAATGTTTGCATATATTTCAGAACGAAATATTGAAGGAATGCTGTTCGGAACGATTATCGCGGTCTTCATAATTAGCGGGCTTATACTAATAGCCTTACGAGATGTTCGCCTTGGTTTAATCAGCTTAATACCAAACCTTCTTCCTGCAGCATTAGCCTTTGGAGTTTGGGGGCTTTTAGTGGGGCAGGTTAATTTAGCCGTTTCCGTAGTAACAGGTTTAGCCCTAGGTATAGTTGTAGACGATAGTGTCCATTTTCTTACAAAATACCAATTAGCTCGTCGTGAATTAAAATTGAACCCTAGAGACGCAGTAATTTCAGCGTTCTCTAATGTTGGCACAGCACTCGTGGTAACAACTTTAATTTTAGTAGCTGGATTTTTCGTTCTCGCTCAATCATCTTTTGGAGTGAATAGTGTTACTGCGCTTTTAACAGCTATAGCAATTTCGATAGCACTTATTGCTGATTTAACACTATTGCCAGCACTTTTAATTGCTCTAGACAAAGACAGCAGGCAGGAAAAAACCAGTCAAGATACTCTTGAAGTATCATCGCTCGATCAAACTAATAAGATACCCACTTGAGGAGAAGGATCATGAGAATAATTTTCAAATTATTTTTTACTATTACATTTATAACATTATTATTTTCCGGAAATGTTTTTGCTAACAAAGGGCTTGAGATTGTAACAAAAGTAATCAATCAAGATGAGGGATGGGGTACAACTTCTTCCAAAACTACGATGATACTTCAAGATAAACATGGTCAATCTACACAGCGTTCCATAAGAAATCGGACACTCGAAGGGAAGAACGATGGAGACAAGTCATTAGTTATTTTTGATACGCCAGGTGATGTCCGAGGCACCGCATTTTTGTCTCATACAAAGAAAGTGGGTTCCGATGATCAGTGGCTCTACCTACCAGCTTTAAAGCGTGTGAAAAGGATAGCATCCTCAAACAAGGCCGGTCCATTCATGGGTAGTGAATTTTCTTTTGAAGATATTGCAAGTCAGGAGGTGGAAAAATATACATATGAGTATCTACGCGATGAGAAATATGATGGCATAGATTGTTTTGTTGTAGCGTATGACCCTGTCGATAGGAAAAGTGGTTACTCTGTACAAAATGTATGGATCGATAAATCAAGATATATTGTTTTAAAAACTGAGTACTTTGATAGGAAAAAATCACTCTTAAAAACTTTATCATTCGAAGGGTACAATCAATATTTAGATAAATATTGGCGAGCAGATAAATTTATCATGGTAAACCATCAAACGGGAAAGAAAACAGAGCTTAAATATGAAAACTGGGACTTTAATACAGGGCTTACAGATAAAGATTTTAAGAAAAGTATTCTGAAGCGGGTCAAATGATCTCACGCCTTTTAGTCATTTCAATAATCGGAATTATGCTAGGAAAAACTAGCCTAGCAGACGGCGATATTAATGGTAAAATAATAACTGACTTCAAATTCTTTCCCAACAGTAATGTTGGAACAATTGATGATACTCAATCTTTAGAATTTAATATTGACGCTTACAAAGACTTTGGTCCCATTCGTGGTATTCTAGAATTAATTGCTCGCACAGATGCCAAAGACTCTGGCCGAAAAATCTTAGAAGCGCGTCAAGCTTATCTAAAAACAGATATTTTCGACTCCATAATATTTCTAGGAAACAGGCAAGAGTTTTGGGGAAATGCTGAAAGCAAAAATGTTGTTGACGTTATAAATCAACGAGACGCTGCATCTGGCCAAGGTAGTGCAGGAAAACTCGGTGCTCCATCTCTTTCAATTGAAAAATACCTGGACATAGGTGATTTACAAATATGGTATATACCTTTTTTTAGGGAACAGACATTTAACGACTCTGATGCTCATCCAAGTGGTCAATTAATTTTGAAACCCGCGCAATATGGGAGACCAGACGGGAAAGAATCTGATGATTTCGCTGCACGGTTTTCAAGTGTTGTTGGAGATTGGGATTTAGCTGGAAGTCTCTTCTATGGCACTGCTCGGGCTCCCACAACTACGGTGGTTGATTCCGGCACGGCTCTGCAGCCATTTTACCCAAGGCAAAAATCTTTTGGGTTCGAGGCACAATATACAGGTGATACAACTCTCCTAAAATGGGAGAGTTCTGTTGGTCAACAAGCAAACAGTGACTTCACTGCCATCGTTGCTGGCTTGGAATACACGTTATACGGATTGTTAGGTAATGTTTGGGATTTAGGTGTCATTGCTGAAGAGCAATACGATGATCGACCACAAGCTGCTGCTCAAAAGTTTCATGTAGGGGGATTAAGGCTTACATTTAATGATACCAAGGACTCTAGCATATTAATTCTCGCATCTCAGGATCATGCCAATGACCAGTCGTCATTATCCTTTGAAGCTTCACGTCGGCTAAACTCGTGGTCAAGCTTAGAAATAGGGGCGCAATTTTTTGATGCTAGAAATCCTAATTCTGTGTTCAGCACTTTAGATGATGATGATACAATAAGTATAAGACTAAATACTTTTTTCTAAAATATATGTAAAACCCTTACATCGTAAAATAGATAATTTTTTATTATACGTTTTTTGACCTTACTCTTGCTTTAAATGCTTTACCATTAGGTGAAAATCTCTTTGACGTATCATTGGCTTTTGATTTTGGCTTACTGAAATTTTTCTTTGTATTGTAAGGACGCTTGTCAGATCTACTATCATCCTTGGTTGCAACCTTTAAAGAATCATTATCATTCCCCGCTTTGATACTTTTATCTTTCGATACCCTTTGCTTTTTTGAACTTAATGGAGTTACAGCTCCATCTCTAGAGATTTTATCAGTTTTATCTCTAGAAGCTTTATTTTCTGACTTACGAAAGCCATCTTTCTTTCTATTAGTCCTATCGGGTCCCTTTGACTTCGCACGTCTTTTATTTTTCTCAGATGAGCGAGAAAAACTCTTACCTTTATTATTTGATCGATTTTGTCTGTCTGTTGTTTCAAAAACTGGAGTTTTATCAAGCTGTCGAAACTGCACTCTACCCTCCAGTTTTTTACTTGGACCAACTGTTGATATAAAAAGGTCAACACAGTCCTTCTTAAGTTCGAAAAAGGTTTGGTTACTTTGAATTCTTATAGCACCAATATCATCTTTAGTTATTCCTCCTCCATTACATATCATTGGTAGTAATGAGCGAGGATCAGCACCTTTATCTCTTCCCATAGCCAAAGAAAACCAAACTGACGCACCAAAATTAGATTGCCAGTTATTTTTATCAGAACTAGATGTCTCGTTTAACTCTTCAGGCGATGACTGCCGACTTTCATAAAGTCGTATGTACGCCAAGGCAATTTGTTCAGCACTATATATTGCCTTTAGCTTTTCTAGAAATTTAACTTCTTTTTCCTTTACCGGGATTGACCAATTGGGATCTGATAAAAGCCTTTGGTGATCTTTTTCACGGACTGCATCAGCAGAAGGCGGCTCTTCCCAAGTAGCATCAATTTTAGCCATTTTAAAAAGACGTTCAGTTTTTTGTGAACTCCTTCTGGGAACTATAACTATACTAGTTCCCTTACGACCAGCACGCCCAGTTCTTCCGGATCGATGTAAGAGTATTTCAAAATTGGTTGGCAAATCGGCATGGATAACTAATTCTAAATTAGGTAAATCAATTCCACGCGCTGCAACATCTGTTGCTATGCACACTCGAGCTCTGCCGTCACGCATTGCCTGAAGCGCATTTGTCCGCTCCCCTTGAGTTAACTCACCAGATAATGCCACCACTGAAAATCCTCGGTTTGAAAAACGCGTTGTTAGTTTATTAACCATTGCCCGTGTATTACAAAATACTAGTGCGTTTGGCGGTTCATAATATCTTAAAACATTTATAATTGCATTTTCAGTATCCCGTCCACTTACACTAAGTGCCCTATAATCAATATCACTATGTTGTTCTTTTTCGCCTTTGATAGAAATACGATAACTATTATTCTGATAACTCTTCGCTAAGTTTGCAATTGATTTTGGAACTGTAGCTGAAAACATCAATGTACGTCGGTTTTCCGGAGACTCTGCTAAAATATATTCAAGATCTTCTCTAAAACCTAAATCCAACATTTCATCTGCTTCATCTAGTATTACAACTTTTAGTTGTGAGACGTTAACGGAGCCTCGATGGATATGATCACGTAATCTACCTGGAGTTGCCACTAAAATATGAACCCCTCGTTCGAGAGAACGACGCTCGTCTCTCATATCCATTCCTCCGACACAAGATGCCAGAACGGCTCCTGCTTGCTTATAAAGCCAGGTTAGTTCTCGTTTAACTTGAAGTGCTAACTCTCTCGTGGGAACAATTACTAGTCCTAACGGTGCTGCAGCAGTTCCAAATTTATCACTGGTCTCTAATAGGTTAACTGACATCGCCAGTCCAAATCCCACAGTTTTTCCGGACCCAGTTTGAGCAGATACCAAGAGATCTTTTTCAGTTAATGAAACATCAGAGACTGCTTCTTGAACAGCAGTTAAAGTTTTATAGCCTTTTTCTTCCAACGCATCAGATAAAGCTTGGTGCATAAATATTGTCCGTTCTAAGGCTAAATCTGGGATAATATACGGCCAGCCATAGCGCCGTTTTAAAAAACCAACTGTGGAATTAATCTTAATTAAAGTCTGACACACGCTCTAAGGCTTAATCCATAAAATGTATAGTCATTTATGAATAAAGCGAACACTACATTAAAAAAGTTCGTACAAGCTTTTATTTATGTTTTGAAAATAAATAATCTCAAAGCCTTTTAAATAAAAAGCCTTGTAATGATAGAACGTTAAGTTAAAAATAAAATCTATGAGTTTCAATTATGAAGAAATGCGTTCGTCGTTTACATTAGATTGCCCTGAAAATTTTAATTTTGCTTTTGACGTCCTTGCGCAAAAAGCACTTCAATTAGATAAACCCGCTCTTATTTCAATCGATAATCAAGGTAATCATATCCGCGACGTTAGTTATAAAGAAATAGATGAGGTTTCATCACAAACTGCTCATGCTTTATTATCACTAGGGATATCAAAAGCTGATAATGTACTTGTGATTTTACCACGAATTCCTGAATGGTATTATGTACTCTTAGGTTGTGCAAAGATGGGTGCTGTAGCGATGCCAGGTACAAACCTTTTAACTGAAAATGATATCGAGTACCGTATAAACCGTGCTGGCGCTAAAGTAGCAATTGTTTCAATTTTACATGCAAATGCCATCGAAAAAATTAAAGATAAATGTCCTACGCTTAAATATCTTATCATAGTTGGAGAAAAGAAATCTGGTTGGTACAGCTTCGAAGAGATTTGCACATCTTGTTCGACCAAATTTGATCGCTCAATGGTCTCCCCAACTAGTTCTGACGACGTTATGTTAATTTATTTTACATCGGGAAGTACCGCAATGCCCAAGATGGTGGAACGCGATCATGCCTATGCTTTCTCTCATTACATAACAAAAACCTACTGGCAGGACTTAAAAGAAACTGACATACACTGGACTTTAACAGATACAGGATGGGCAAAAGCTGCGTGGGGTTTACTTTATCCCCAAATATTATCTGGATGCAGCATCATTCTTTATAATGGTGATGGGTTTGATTTAAATGTTCATCTAAAAATTATCGAACAATATAAGGTTACAACATTCTGTGCACCACCTACAATTTATCGGTTAATGGCTCAAGCAGATCTATCAAATGCAAACTTCACTTCTCTACGACACTGTTTTGGCGCGGGAGAACCCTTGAATCCAGAAGCCATGCGGGCTTGGAAAAAAGCTACCGGAAATGATATTTATGATGGTTATGGGCAAACTGAAACGATAAATATAGTTGCAAACTTTCCTGGTATGGAAATTAGAGCTGGGTCAATGGGAAAACCGTGTCCAGGGCTAGTAGTAGATATAATCGATGATAATGGTAATATTCTGCCTGATGATGAAATTGGTCATATTGGTATAAAAATAACTGAACCTTATCCTCCAGGCTTATTTAAGGGGTACTACCGAGACGAAACTAAGACAACTGATGTCTTCCAAAATGGTTGGTATTACACTGGTGATACAGCAACACGCGATAAAGATGGTTATATTTGGTTTGTCGGAAGGTCTGATGATATAATTTCTTCCTCTAGCTACCGCATTAGCCCGTTTGAAGTTGAAAGTGCATTAATCGAACATCCAGCAGTTGCAGAGTCTGCAGTAGTAGCAAAACCAGATGCGATAAGGGGAGAGATTGTTAAGGCTTTTATTATCTTGGCTAGTGGGTTTGAGTCCTCAGAAGAACTCGTTGTTGATATTCAAAACTTTGTAAAAAAACACTCCGCTCCATATAAATATCCCAGAGAGATCGAATTTCTTAAAATACTACCAAAGACAATTTCTGGAAAAATTAGGCGTGTCGAGCTCAGAGAGAATGATGGCAAACTATGAAAAAATTAAAAATAACTGTTAAAGAATTAGTGGCTACAGCTAAAAGTCAAATAGAAGAGTTTACAGCCAGTCAAGTAATTCAACTACTAAGTGATAAAAATGTTGTAATAGTTGATATCAGAGATATCCGCGAACGCCAGAAACTCGGTTTTATACCTGGCAGCTTTCACGCACCACGAGGAATGCTCGAATTTTGGATAGACCCCGAAAGTCCATATTTTAAGAAAATATTTTCTGCTGATAAAAAATTTATATTGCATTGTGCCGCTGGTTGGAGATCCGCGTTGAGTGTCCAGACATTAAATAATATGGGCTTTCCCACTGCTCATATTTCAGATGGTTTTAAGGGTTGGGTCGAGGCTGATGGTCCCGTAGAATTTTATGAATCTCGGCAATCTGAAGATAAAGGCAGCTAGTAAATTTGATAATTTTGTTACTCTCAAAAATTGTTTTATCTTCAAACAACTTTTCTAAAACAGATTATAATATTATTATTAGAACTAACTTAGAAATTAATTAACAATGTTTTTTAGATAATCTGAGATATAATTATTTTTTTTAACAAAAGGCTCAAAGCATTTTTCTTTAACTGCTTCGTGCCCCTTGTGACAAGATGAATTTGTTAAATCAATAAGTTTTAAGTCCTTCAATTCAATTAAAAAAGACAAAGACTCTGGGGTCTCAAACTTATCTTTATCATCCGAAAAAACTAACGCGTTTAATCTATTTTGACTTTTTAATATTTTAATCTCGTGCTTTCTAATCTCTTCTAGAAAAGGATATTTCTTTCTATTTTTTACTTTGTCTGCAAAAGCTGGGTTAAATGCAATTGCTCCAGTTATTTTTTCAGGAAACCTAGAAGAAAGATTTAATGCGGCCCAACCCCCTGCCGAATGTCCTGCCAAGACAATATTTTGTACACCTTTTTCTAAAAAGTTATCTACCATTCTTAGGATCACTTTTTGTTTATTTAGTTGTTTATATTTTTCGGTAAATTTTATACCATCCATGTCTACACTATCATAGATTGATCCACCTTTCTTCATATCTTTTATTAATTTTCCTATTTCTTTCATTTTTAATCCCTTAATTCCCGAACAAGCCATAAAAACTTTGATCACTTTCCCAGCGGTTTGAGTATTATGAAGATTTAAAATAACTTTTGGTGGTTTATCACATTCATCTCGTTTCCAGGCAATATCACTACCATGCGTATAAACGACCAAAACTATATTCTTATAATTTTCTATATTAGTTTCAGGGTATTTCTTTCCCTTATTGTCCACAAATGAACTCCGTTTATCTGATATTTTAAAATAGTTTAGGAATTTTTTTTCTAAAGCCGTTAAATCAGCTGACCCAGCTGGCAAAACTGTAAACATGATTAAGACGACAAAATATTTAAAAAATTTCATTATTAATCCCCATTCTAACCTTTTACTTTTAAATATATTATTAAAATAACCAGATAAAATTAATTTAATCAATCAACACCAGGCACTTTTTGATTGACCGAATTCCAGGGCGCCGCAAATAACTTGGGGGAGAGCAAGTAAGGTTTGGATAACGCCGATATAAAACCTCCAAAGCAGCTTGCACTTCGACACGGGCCAACTGTAATCCTAAACAAAAATGAATGCCCGCTGAAAAGGATAGATGCGGATTAGGAAATCTATTTAATGTGAGATGTTCCGGGTTCTTAAATTTTAAAGGATCATAGTTTGCAGCGACCGGAAGAGCCATAATTTTTTCACCTTTTTTTAAGGCTTGACCTTCAATCTCAATATCATGCCCTACATATCGTGGCTTTGTCCCCCCTACCGAACTTACATGGCGAGTTAATTCCTCTACAGCACTCTCACGCCTTTCAGGAAAGTTTTTCAGGAGCCAGTCCTTTTGTGTCGGTGAATTTTGAAGTGCCCAAACAGATCCAGCAATTAAGTTTCGAGTTGTATCCATACCAGCAAAAAGTAAAAGGAATACCATAGAAACGAGTTCATCTTCAGAGAGTTTTTCTTGTTCATCTCGCGCATCTAGCATCTCTTTTAATAAGCCTTTGCTTGGTGCTTGACGAGCGTCTGCAATGAGTTCACGGATCATTTTAATTAATCGCTTCATTCCCAAAACAATGCTTGGGATAAAAATCAACCTATTTTCTGTTAAATGTAGTGCCTCCTTAGCAAAAATTTCCCGATATTTTTCACTAACTCCGAGTAAATCTGAAATTATTTCCAAAGGTAACTTTCTTGCAAAATTGTTATTTAAATCAAATTCTTTAGTGGGAATTTTATCAAGTAAGGCTTCAGCTCGGCTTTCAACTAGACTTCGCATATCCAGAACACTATGACGACGAAATGCTAGATCCACTAGTTTTCTAAGCCGCCTATGATCTGGCTCATCTTTTGAAAGCATGTTTTCCGTAATAGCATTCAGACTTTTTGGGATCCACCATGGAAGACCTGCGATTTTAGTTTTTCCAACCGAACGGCCTTCCAAAAAGAACGTGTCCTTTCCTTTCATCACTTGCTCGGTTGCAGCGTATGTTGTTGTAACCCATATACGCCCAACAAACGGCATTTTCACAGGTATAATAGACCCTTCTGCGCGCATTCGTTCCAGTTGATGTTGTGGTTCACGTAAAAACTCAAGATTAGTTAAGGAGAAAGGAAGGGGGTTTTTTATATTATGCATAGTAACGCTCAATTTATTCTCCCATTCAGTTGAGGCTTGGACCACCGTAAACTGTACAGAATCCACTCTGAGTACCAAATACTCATGAAAAATAGGTTATGGTTGGAACCACTAGTTTTATATAAATCAATTGTTTTGGGATTCTTAATAAATCCTTATTTAATTTTCACTCATCTTATAGCTCGTAGTTTACATATAGTTTTTTGTTGACTTAATCAATTATTTCTAACAGAAATTTCATACATTAGGAGGTATCAAAATGCGTTTTTTTCTTGGAATTATCATATTTATATTCAGTTTTGAAACTACTTTTGCTAAAATCAATCCGAGAACAGGACCCAATTGTCATATAGTAAATTCAGCTTTTTCTAAAAATGACGGTAAAAATTATAAAATTATTAATGATAGTCTCCTTACTTCAGCTTCGGTACCTGAAGCTGTAATTTTTAAAAATAGAACACTGTTATATTATGTTAATGGTGACTTTGACAATCACTCGATTTTTGTCTCTGAAGTTTCACAAGACGGAAAATCAACATCAGTAATTGGTCCTATCAAGCTAAACGGTAAAATCATTAAAGATGCTGTTGATCCTGACCTAATCATTAACTCTGAAGGCAAGCTGCGTTTGTTTTTTTATGTTGGTCTATTTACAAAACCTGTAATAGGTAAAAAACCCAATAAGATTTATTCCGCCATCTCAGGTGACGGTATCAATTTTATAATTGAAGGGCCCGTAGTTAGTCTAGATGGTGGAACTGATCCTACAGTTATTCAACTTACAAATGGTTCATTACTTCTAGCTATCCCTCAAGCAGAGAAACTAACTATTCAATTATATAGTAGTTCTGATGGAAAGGTTTTTTCTAAGCTCTCCACATTGAAAGGAGGTATTCCCGAGCTAACACTTAACAAAAAGGGTAATCCGGAGTTATTATACCAAGAGGCTCAAGGATTTGTAAGGTTCACCTCACTCGACGGTGGTAAAAGCTGGGAAAAGATCAACAAAAATGTTCTAACTGGATATCCGGTAGGAGCGGCAAGCCCATCAGTAATTCGTATTTCTAAAAAAGAGAGGCAGATGTTTTTTTTCACAGTGAAAGATAACTGTACTACTCCGCCCACAGCATATTTAGAAGACAAAGACGCATTAAAAAAACTTGCTGACAAATCAAGAGGAAAACCGCTACTCGGAGATGGTGTGAAACCACCCGCTGGAGGGACTGCTAAAGGGAAGCCACCACTCGGGGATGGTGTAAAACCACCTGC
>TARA_B110000008_G_scaffold277539_1_pt1 | contig 14733 bp, 11 predicted proteins | sample TARA_B110000008 | Tara Oceans TARA_B110000008 (sample SAMEA4396496) | marine metagenome | biome: Westerlies Biome; feature: [DCM] deep chlorophyll maximum layer (ENVO:01000326); material: water (ENVO:00002006), including particulate matter (ENVO:01000060) such as... | depth 40 m
TTTAAACAAAGAAAATTTTTTTATAAGTAGATGATGGATGTGATTTCTATCTCCTTTAAAAGGATTCTGAAGATTTACACTTCTTGTGATAAATAATCTCAACATATCGATACCTGGTAACATCATTAATATAAAAATTGTATCTGCCTCAGTATTTGCATGAGTATTATATGAATTTATAGATAAGGTAGATATTAAAAAACCTATTAAAATTGTACCATTGTTTCCTAAAAATAGCTTACCCTCATAATTTGGTTTGAGAAAAAAAAAGACAATTATTATCAAGACCATCAATAAAAGAGTTATTTCAAATTGTGAAATTAAATAAATAGAAAAAATGACTATATAAATTAATGATTGGCAATTAATTCCATCATACATATTAAAGGCATTAATAAAAACTAGTAAACAAAAAATAGTAAATGCATAAGAGTAGAGATGATTAGATAAATATATACTTCTATCTAAAAAACTAAATCTTAATTCAGTAATTAACAAACCTGGAATAATTTTTAGTAAAAAAATGCAAAATAATATTATGAATAAAAATTTCAAATTATAGTTTAATGAAAAATAATCATCAAAAATTCCTAATATAAAAAATAAACTCAAAAATAAATAAATATATTTATGAAGAAAAATATCATCAATTAAAAAACTTAGAAAAAATAATAACGTTAAATTAATATAGAAAAAAATCCCAATTATTGGTGCTGCAATTATCTTATGTTTTTTAAGATTCTGATCTGGCTTATCCCATAAATTTAAAAATTTACTTATTTTATTTTTATTAATAAGTAAAAAAAAATTTAAAAATAAAAATAATGTATAAACAAAAAAGTTACTCATAATATCTAAAATAAATAATGAATCCCAGAGGTAAAAAAGTTAGAATTGATAAAAAATTATTGAATATATTTCCAGAAGGTAAAAAAAATGAAAATATTGGTACAAATCCTATCAAACAGAAAATGTAATATTTTTTTATTTTTTGATCTTTACAATATCTATAAAAATTTATTATTAATGCTCTCACAAAAACAAAAATTAATATAATATATATTGCTATGCCAATTAAACCAGTTTCAGCCAGTAGTTGAGCAATTGTATTATGTGGATGCGTTGTGCAACTAAATTTATCAATATAATTTTCTTTTAAACCACAATCTTTTCTAAACATTTTGGGTCCAGCACCTATAACTTTATTGTTCTTAAATATATTTAATGCTGTAAAAATATGTGACTCATGTGCTTCTGAAAAAAGATAAATACTATCTTTTTTATTTTGACTAAAATGAGGAGAAGAAAAAAATTTACTAACTGTAATATTTTCAATTAATTTAATCCCAAGTTGTGATTGTGTTTTATATAAAACATTTCCAGTCACAGAAGGAAATTGAGTAATTATAATAAAAAATAATATTGATATGAAAAATAAAAAATATCTGTAAATTTTTTCTTTATAAGAAAATAAAGTAAGTAAAAATATTATAATAAATAAATATGCTATTGCCGTTCTTTCTGTAGATAATAAAATTGTAATTGATGCAGTTAATATCATTAAATACATTGGAGTTTTCTTATTAAAATAGAAACTTAAAGCAATACCTAAAGGTAGTAACCTTACTATAAAACTACCAAGTATTTGTTCATCACCAAAGGGACCAGTAAGTCTAGCTCCGTTCCTCACATATCCAAATACATCTTTGTTGAATAAAAATTGATAAATACCGTCTAAACTAGCAAAAAAAATCACAAAAATAATTGAATAATAAAAGTAATTAAGAAACTTTTTTTCATTAATCAAAAGAAAACATATTACAATTGCGAAAATTACATGCCTAAACCAAAAAAAAGATGATTTTAAAGAATAAAAAATATCATTAGAAAATAGAGAAGTAGTAATTAAAAATATCCATACAAAAAATAAAAATTTTATTATTGTAAAATTTTTAATAGATTTAATAAGATATTTTTCTTTATCTACGATAACAAAAAATATTATTGATATAGTTACAAATAAGTCCGGTAAAAATGGCCCTGATATTAATAAAATTGGTATTAAAAGTACAAAACAAGTTAGAACCTTAATGTTAAAATTATTATTATTTAATTGAAATATATTTTTCATCTAATTTAGTTATCAGTTATATATTAAAAATTACAATATTAAAAAAATGAATAAACGAAATGAAAATTATGCATTTGTTAGTTTTTTTAAAATTTTTCCTGCAAAGTATGGTGTAGGAGAGGTTGCTTTCAATTTTTTTAATTTTTGGCCAAAAAAAAATAAAAGGATGTTTTACTTTTCGAATATCTCACAAAATGGACCTAAGTTAGTATCTCTAAAGATTATAGATAATCCGTTGTTTAAATTATTAAATATACCATTTTTATTTTTTCAAGTTTTTAAATATTTAACACAATCTCAAAAAAAATATTTAATTATAGAAGGTGCAAGTTTTATTGGATTTTCTTTTATTTTTATTTTATTAACAAAAATATTTTTAAAAAAAACAATTATAATATATCATTCTCATAATATTGAATTTGAGGTTAGAAAATTTAATAGTAATTTTATAATAAAATTATTTACATTTATCTTTGAAAGATATGTATTTCAAAATTCTAGATATTCAACAGTTACTTCCGATAGGGAAAAAAGATTTGTAAAAAAGTTTTATAATTGTAATTCATATGTTTTAAAAAATGGAATTACTTCTAAAAAAATAAAATATAAAAATATTCTAAATAGTTTTGATTATATTTATTTTAATGGATCTTATAAATATTGGCCAAATAAATTTGCAATTGATAGAATCTTTTTGAAATATCATACACACATTATTAAGAAATATTCGAAATTGAAAATAGTTATACTTTCAGAATATTTGCCAAAAAAATATGCTAGGTTAAAAAATGTAATTCATTATAAAAAGTACTTAAGTCATTCAAGATATATTAATTTGATAAAAAATTCTAAATTTTTATGCTCTCCTTTGCCTAAAGCACCAGGTACTAAGTTAAAAATTATTGAGGCTTTATATTATGGAATTCCTATTTTTGGATCAAAAGAATCCTTTATTGGATTAGAAACTAATCAACTTAAAAAGTCTTTTATAATTTATAAAAAAAATAATGAAATTAATGATTTATTAAATTGTATTATAATTTATAAAAATTTGAAAAAAAATGCAGTTCAAAATAACAAAACAATTAAAAAAATATATAATTATGAAAATATAGTAAAAAGATTTTATGAATTTGTTAAATATTAATTTTTTTAAATTAAATAGTAATAGAATCTTATCTTTAATTTTTTTACTTTTCTTATTTTCCCTTAACAGCAAAACAGTATTGCTTAATGGTATAAATATAATTGAACTAGTTAATTTTATCAGATTATGGTTACCAATCATATTTCTTGGATATTTTTTGTTTAAATTTAAAATGATTAATTTCAAAGAGGATAGAATATTAACTCTAATATTTATAATTTATATTTTTCAATTGGTCGGTTTCATAAATCTAAATATTTTCCAGCATGAAGCTTTCATTGGTATTAATAATAATGATCAACTTATAAATAATGGTTACACAATTAATAACGTTTTTGCATTAGTTCATATTTTATTACCATTAACTCTATTGTTATACTTTATAACTTTTTCTACTCATATCAAATTCAATGTTAAGGGGATTCTTTACTTAATGTTATTTTTTATAGGAATCATAGGAACGGTTTCTTTAATTAAAACTTATTTTGTTTACCTTGGTGAAGATAAAGATATTTTTTTTTATTCAATGGACTACCTTTACAAAGGAGATTTTTTTAAAACACCATCACTACGGTCTACAGGTTTGTCTAGAGTTTTTTTAATATTATCTATTTTTTTTATTAGTTATCTTGTAATTGGAATTAAAAAAAATTTAAAGATAATATCATTTTTATGTTTTGGTATTTGTGGAGTTATCATATTTATGTTGCAATCAAGAATTAATATTTATTTTTTTATTTTAATATCTTTTTTAATTTTTTTTCAAAAACAAAATTTTTTAAAAAATATATTAGCTTATATTATTTTTTTTATTTTTATATTTTTTTGCTCAAAATTAATAATAAATTCAAAAGAGAACGTTAAGCATCTTTTTAATAAATATTCTCATTCTCAAGTGTATCAAAATAATAATGATAATGTGATAGACTTAAAAGCTATTTTAAATGATACTAAGTTATTTGAAAGTTTAGATTTAGATATTGAAGATATAGATATTGATAATATTGAAGTTGTTTTAGATTTAAACTTAAAAAAAAAAATTATAATTGGCAAAAAGGAAATTATTATTGAAAAAAATAAAGTAAAGGGAGATGAAATTACAGAAATTAAAGTAATTCAAGATGGCAAAGAAATTTTCAAAAAAAAAGAAATAATATTAAATCAAAATATTTTAAATAATGATGATCTTTTTAAAAAAAGTAGAATTCTTAAATCAAAAGAAAATGATTTTGGCTCTGGTAGAACTAATATTTGGGAAAAAATTTTCCATTACTCGTCTAAAAAAAATAGTATTTTTTTATTTGGGCTTGGCCCATTAGCAGATAGATATATGGCGCAAGAAAATGCCTCATCAGCTATAATGTATCAACTTGCTTCATCAGGAATAGTTGGGGTAATATTGTTGATAATTTTATATTTGGTAGTTTTTTTAAAAGTAATAAAAATTTTGTTTTTTAAATTTAAATATAAAAAAAAAATAAATCACTTAGAATTATTTTCTAATATATCAATTTTTTATCTTTTTTTTAGATCATTAGTTGAAAATAGTTTTACAAACTATAATATTGACCTATTTATATTATTAGTATGCTATCAAGTTATAGCTTCTCATTACAAATCTAAAGTTTTAAAGTAATTATCAGCATCTAAATCAAAACTTGAAGTTGTAAAATCAGAAAAATTTTCTACAAATTCTTTTTGAGCAAGTTTATTGTAAATAATCTTTTTAGAATTTTCATAATCAAAGTAATTTAATGGTACTATAGAATTCGAAGAGCTAAAAACTTCTGGCACTATATTATCTTGATTAAAAAAAACTTTTACTCCACAAGTTAAACAATCATAAACAAAGAGAGACATAAAATTTTCTCCACTTGCTACAGTGTATTTTGTCTCTGAGAGTATTTTTTCAACTTCTTTTCTATTTTTTAAACCTAAAAATTCTATTTTGTTGTTTAGATTGGGGTTATCACCAATTACAACTATTTTGTAATTTTTTGACAATTCATTCATCATTTGAATTTGAAATTCATTACTCTTTGTAGAATATCTTCTATAATAAATACAAAAATCATATTTTCTATTTGCAAATTTATTAACAAAGGAGTCAGATAGTTTCACAATTTCTTCTTTAATAAATGCAATGTTATATGATTGTCTTCTTATTGAATTTTTTTCAACAAAACTTTTAAGATTTTCAGTAGCAAATATTAATTTTAGACCTCTTAAGTCTATTATTTTTAAAGAAATTTTAAATAAAATTGGCATAATAAATTTTCTTACAAATGTCTCTATACTAATCACTTTTCCAAAATACAAACTGCCTGTTATTGGTCCTAAGACAGTTTTTTTGGGTAAAAATAAAAAAAGTAAAAAGTTCCATAATGGCAAAAAATTTAAATAGCATGTTTTTTGATTCTTAAAATTATAATAATTTAACAAAAAAACTCCTACAAATGGAGTAAAGTATTTCTCAAAAAAATTAAAATTCATCTTATTTAACTTTTTAATATTAATGGAATTGTCATCTTTTGAAAAAAAATAGTCTTCATCTTTTCTCGGAGTTTTAATCATCAGATTATAATCCATATAATTAAGATTTTTGATAAACTTGTAAGCAAGTATACCTTCGCCCCTATTTAAATTGAAATCGCAGGCCCAACAATAAATTAATTTATTCTTTATAGACTTAGAAATTTTACTAACCCAAGAATTTTCTTTTAAGTCAAAATTAAATTGATTTTTATTTGTAATAAAAGCTAAATTTGAACTATACCTAAGGATAGCCCAAAATGGGAGATCAATTAAAAATAAAAAAAAATAATATAATTTTTTTCTTTTATTAAATTTTTTACTTTCATTTAGATATTCTTTTGTGCTCTCACCTGATTTAAAAGTTAATTGATTTTCATGATATTTGAATCCGGACAAATAAGAATTTACGATAAAAATATCGTTTTTTTTTGAGAAACAATGCCACAAAAATAAATCTCCACTTAATTTTAATTTTTTTAATTGATTTATATCTAATTCATTATTTAATTTAGTTCGCCAAAAAGTAGACTCTTGTTGAATAAAAGGTAAATATTTTCCATAAAATCCTGACCTGATAAGTTCTTTTCTATATTTATAAGGAGTAGAAAAAGAGATTATCTGTGAAAGCTTATTATAAATAAATTTACCACCGGTTATCCAATTAATTTTTGGATTGTCTGAAAATATTGAATGAACTATTTCAAAACATTTTGGATAATAAAAATCTCCTGCATTGATATATGCAGTTATGTCACCTTCAACTATTTCCAAACCTTTCCTTAATCCATCATACAAACCATCATCACTTTCAATTATATGTTTAAAGTTAATATTTTTTTTATGTGAATATTTGTCTATAATTTTTTTTATTATTTGATTTGTTTGGTCATTTGAATCACCGTCTACAAAAATATACTGAAATTGAATATTTAAATTTGGATCATTAAGAATGGATTGTTCACAGACCGATGATGCAGTTTCCTCAATTAACTTTTCTGCATTTTTCGTAACTGTAATTATAGAAAATTTAAAATTTTTACTAGACAATTATTTTATCCCTTACTAAATAATGAAGTTGAATGATACACAAATATTTATTAATTGGAAATGAAATTGTAAAAAGAAACAAAATTAAACTTATTGATAAAAAAGATATTGTCTTATTTGAAAAAGATCGCAAAAAAAGAATAACTGATTCATACTATTTCAAATTCTATAACAAAATTTTAAATTCAAATGGCCCAATGATGTCATTTGAAATTATTTTTGATTACTTGGGATTTAAAAGTTTAAGTAAAAATATTTTATTTAAAAAGATTTTATTATTATTACTATTTTTATTTAATCAAACTAAAGTTATTTTTAAAAATAAAAAAATTTTAAATTATGAATTATTCATAATTCATAACAGGAATTCAATTGGATATTTTCATTGGATGTTAGATATTTTACCGAAATTAATATTCATTAAAAATAAGTTTAAAAATAAAAAAATAATAATATGTTTACCAGAAAATTTAAAAAAAAAATTTGTCTTAAAAAGTTTATCAATTTTGAAAATAAAATATAAGATTTTATTAAATGATTATAACTACTTACTAAGAAGAGGATATTATATATCAGAGATTTATCCCTCAGGTAATCCAAGACCAAAACTAATAATAGATTTAAAAAAAAAATTTTCGACATTTTTTTCTAAGAAGAAAAAAAAATTAATTTATATAAGTAGAAATCATTCAAATAGAAGAAAACTAACCAATGATACTAAATTTCAAAAATATTTAAAAAGGTATGGATTTACTACTTATCATATGGAAAAAAAATCTTTAGAAGAACAAATAGAGATTTGCTCATCTGCAAAAATAATTATAGGTTTCTATGGAGCAGGATTAGTAAATAGTATATGGATGAAAAAAAATACTCATCTAATTGAATTAAGACCTGAAAAAGATAAATTTGCAAATTGTTTTTACTCAATTGCTTCAATAAATAGAGTTAATTACAATTATTTTGTTTGTAAAAAGATTAATAAATTTAAAAGTACCACATTTGCGGATTACAAAGTTGATATTAAGACTTTTGATAAAAAATTTAAAAAAAAATTAAATAATATAATTAATGGAATTAAAAATTAATAAAAAACCCTACTCAATATTAAATAAAAGAAGGTTTGTTCTTGCTGCATTTAATCTGGCATTTATTTCGTTATTTTTAGAAAGAAAAATTAAAATAAATAACAAATTTATTTTTTGGAATGATGGAATAATAGGAAGTTTTTTTTCCAATTTAAAAAAAATTCCAGGTAGTGACCTTATAACTAAAATTATTTACAATGATACTATAGAAAAAATTTGTATCATTGGAAATATTAGCAAAAAATCTAAAAAATTCTTAGAAAAGAAATCAAAAAAAAAAATTATAGTTCATAATATGCCAATAGCTAACTTAAACATTTTAAAAAAAAAATTACCTAAAATTTACACGAAAAATTTATATCTAATTACCTTACCAACTCCAAAACAAGAACAGTTGGCACTATACTTATCTAAAAATTATTCAAACCATAAAATTATATGTATTGGTGGAGGTTTGGAAATAGCATCTGGCTTTATAAAGAAATGCCCAAATATTATGAGAAAAATGGGACTTGAATTTATTTGGCGGTTAAAAGATGATACATTTAGAAGACTATTTCGACTCACCTATACTTCAATAATGCTTACAAAAAATATTCTTAATAGAAAATTAAAAAAATATAAATTGAAAATTGTTTCTTAAAGTAATCATAGTAAGAAAATTTAAATAATTCAAATTATGATTAGAGTAAAAATTTATTTATAAATTTTCTTAGCTTATATATTAGTAAACTAAATTTCTTTATATCTATAAAAAAAAAAGTTGTTTTATTCCATTTAATTAGATGAATTTTTTTTGATATTAATTTAGCTGTATCAGAAACACCTCCACCTGAGGTATAAATATCTTTACACTTTGAAAGTAAAAAAAGATCAATTATAAAATCTTCGCCACTGGTTTGTCTCAATTTATTTTTTTTAAAAATAGAACTATTAAATAAATAATTCTTATTATAATATCTTAATTTACCAATAATTTCTTTCTTAGTTTTTTCTTCATCAGAAGCAACAAAAAAATTATCATTTTTATAGATTAATTGATTAAATAATTTATCTTTAAACTTTAACAACTCTGACTTTGTTACAGTATCTTTCCAAGGTAATTCAAATAATTTTTCTTTAATTGAAACTAATTTATCTGTTAGCCTAAAATGTAAACCAACTAAAATTTTTTTATTCTTTATAATTTTAGATATCTTTAATTTTATTATTTTTTTAGGTCTTAGATAGATATAAGAATTTTCCCATTCTTTTAAAAAGGATTGTAATTTTTTTTTGGAAAAATCTTTTAAAAAAAATTTACACGTTTCAATATTAACATTTGAATTATATTCATTAAGTTGAAATTTTTCGATGTAGTATTTAGGTAATTTATTAATTCTTATTAATTTAAAACCTTGAAAATAACATAAATCAGTGAACAAAAATGGACATTCTTTAGTTTTTTGTTCATAAATATATATCTTTTTAATTTTTTTTACCTTTGCATAAGCAACGTAAAAAGTTATTTTTTTTAACCTATCGCAAAACCCTGACTTAAAGTTTTTTAAATCAACTATAAACTTTGATTTCATCGAAGTATTTTTTGTATTTTTGAAAAATTTTTTCACTAGACCATTCTTCAACAGCTTTTGCTCTAGCATTTTTTGAAAAATGATTTTTAAGATTTTGATTTATTAATAAATTTTTAATGTTTTGATAAAACATTTCAACATCAAATGGTTTTGTAAGAAAACCAGTTTTATTGTGTTCAACTATATCAGGTAAACCTCCTATATTATAAGCTACTATAGGTTTTCCACAAGCATGTGCCTCTAATCCTACATTTGGTAGATTATCTAACCTTGACGGAATTGTTACAACATCAACAGAGTTGTAAATTTTTACAAGTTCTTCATCTTTTTCTATAAAACCTAAATTTTCAATTTTAAAATTATATTCTAAATTATTTTTCAAATTTGATCCAATAGTTACTAAAGTAAAATCAATATTTGTCTTAGATAACATATTTAATGATTGAACTAATAAATCAAAACCTTTCCTTTTCTCCTGCAATCTTCCAAATGCACTAAATAGTATTCTGTAAGATTTGTTAAAATTTTTCTCTAAAAATGTATTTGGTTTGTAAATTTCAAGATTGATTGGATATGGTATAACTTCTATTTTAAAATCACTCATTAACTTACTTTTTTTTGCTTCTTCTTTCATCCAATTACTAGGTGTAATTATGTGTAGATTTTTCCATTTTGATAATTTTTTTTCTAAAAAGAAGTTTGATATTTTTTTATTATTTTCAACTTTTTCATTATATTTCCAATATTTACTTTTATCTAAAATATAATTTTCTATACCTGTAAAATACCACATATCATGAAGTGTTAATATTACTGGTCTTTTTATATTTGAAATATCACTAACTGAGAGTGTTTCAGCATTTATCCAATGTAAATTAATAAAACTATAATTTTCTTTGTTGATATATTTTAACAATGAAGAATTAAATATATTGAATGAGACTGGGTTTTGACTAAAGAATTTAGAAAGCAAAATACATAAATAATTTTTAATTTTTACAAAAAAAATTTCAGTTTTTTTTAATGGTGCCGTAATATTTTTATCATTTGAAATTTTTTTAACTACTATCATTTCTAATGAATTGTCATATTTCCTTAAACATTGAAAAATTCTATACGCAGATTTTGCAGCACCTCCAAACTTATCTGAATATGAAACAATGATTTTTTTCATTTTAAAAAAGGGTAAGAGACTAAATAATTGTTCTTTGCTAAAAAATTTCCAAGTTTAGATAAATAATCTTTATTTGAATGTAATTTCTTCAATACTAAATCAAAATCTTTGTTAATTATATTTGATTTATCTTTTGAAAAAACATGGAAACCACCAATATCTTTATCTATTTTAAGTGCATTTTCTCTTAGATAAATTAAGCTTTTAGCTAAATTTACCTCATTAAAAGTAGCTTTAAAAATATCTGAGTCATTATTTTTTAATAATAATTTTTTATATTCATTAATTGATTTTGGTTTTAAAACTAAACTTGATTTGAAATTACTAAGCATAGTTTCTGAAATAGTAATTGGTTTTATTTTATTTGCTACTGCTTCAATGTGACTTGTTCCTGAAAATGTAACAATTTTTTTTGCACTATCATATATTTGATTGTTTGATATTTTTTTATTATCAAAAAAAAGATTTTTAGCATTACTTAAATCTAATTTTTTTAATATTTCTTTTACAATTAAATCTTGTTTTTCTCCCCAACGAGAATAGCTTGGATGAAACTTAATTAACCATTTATTATTTGTATTTTTAATTGTGTTGAGTGTAAAGAATACCCAATCATAGTAATCTATAAAAATTCTTTTTCTATCAATATATGTATAAGGTGAGTCTCTAAAAATATGTAAAAAGATTACATTTTCATATATGGCATTTTGATTATTTTTTATGTTTGCCGCTATTCTTGAGTCCAAATATCTTCCTTTTCCCTTTGATCGATTTAAGAAGTATCTATTAATCTTATCTTTTGAGATATTTCTTAGCATAAAATTAAAATTTTTTTTTGATATAAAATTCCATGCATTGTCCAAATTGAAATATTGTTTATAAAACGACGTATTCTTATGAATAAATATATTACTTCCTTTTTTATTTACTTGAGCTAAAAAACTTCTGTGTCCATAAACTGCATGGCCAAGAAAAAAAAAGTTTATTCCATTTTTTATCGCTTTATTTGCCAAATTTTCAAACTTACACTGAATTATACAAGATAAAAAAATACTAGTAAAAGATGGGGTTAATTGTTTGTCTTTTGACATTCTTCTAGCCTGATCCCAAATAGCATGCAATTTTTGGATTTTTTTCCATGAAATATCTTTATTTAATAGATCTTTTTTATTAAAAGTTATTGCATCAACGAGAGCTTTTGGAACAAACCTTAGTAGTGTAATTCTTTTAAAAGTGTTACCATAACTATTGTGAGTTAAATAATTAATTTTATATTTTTTTAAAATTAAAGAAATTATTTTGTTATTTATAATTTTTTTTGATAATTTTTTTTGAAAACATATTGAATTTATTTTCTTTTGTTCGCAAAATTGATTTGCTATTGGAATTATCCAGAGCAATTGGGAGTCTAAAAAGTCTCCACCTATGTATAATTTATTTTCTTTCAAAATATTTATTTAATTATAAAATTAAATGTATATATAATACTTTATGATTAATAATCTAAATAAAAAACCTTATTTGGTAGCTGAAATTGGTTGGAATTTTTTAGGAAATTTAACACTTGCAAAAAAGATGATTCTATCAGCAAAAAAGAGTGGTGCTGATGCTGTAAAATTTCAAGTATGGGACCCAAAATATCTTACGCCAGGAGCCTGGGATAAAGATGGTAGAAGAGAAATTTACAATAAATCGTATTTGAATAAAAAAAAATATTTGATACTTAAAAAATATTCAAAGAAAATAAAAATAGATAGTTTTGTGTCAATTTTTTCAACTAAACAAATATCACTTTTAAAACAATGTAATGATAATATTGTTAAAATACCCTCACATGAAGCTTACAATTTAAAACTAATAAAAGAATGTATAAAAAAATTCAAATTAGTGATTATATCTGCTGGCGCACTAAAAAAATCGGAATTAGATAAATTATCGAGATTTAATAAAAATAAAGTAATAATTTTACATTGTGTAAGTTCATATCCTCTAAAACAAGAAAATTGTAATTTTTTTAAATTTGATTATCTAAAAAAGAAATTTAAAAATGTTGGTTATTCAGGTCATTATCATGGGTTGGAAGATGCAATTCATGCCATTAGTAAAGGAGCATGTTTAATAGAAAAACATTTTACAACAAGTAATAGTTTAAAAGGTAGAGATAATAAATTTGCAATAAAATCAAATGAAATGAAAAAATTGAGAGAATGGATAAATATAACTTCAAATATGAACAAAAATAATGGTATAGGATTACAAGAATGTGAAAAAGATATCTATTTAAATTATCGTGGGAGATGGTCTCATAGTGAATGATAAAAAAATATCTTTAATAATTAGATGTAAAAATGAGTCTAAATGGATAAAAATCCTACTCCAAGTATTAAAAAAACAATCATACAAAAATTATGAACTTATTTTTTGTGATAATTTAAGTGAAGACAATTCTTTAGATATTATAAAGAAAAACAATGTTAAGAAAATTGTAAAAATTAAAGATTATACACCTGGTTATTCAATTAATAGGGGAGTTCAAAATGCTAGAGGAAAATATATAGTTGTTTTATCAGCACATTGTATTCCTAGTGATAACGATTGGCTAAAAAAACTTGTAAAATTTCTTGAAATAAACAAATCATTAGTGGCTGCATATGGTAAACAAGTACCTTTGCCAAATTCAAATCCTAAAAATACTATAGATTTATGTACAACCTTTAGAGATGAAAAAATTATTTTTAGTAATGACCCCTATTTTAATAATGCGAATGCTATTTATTTAACAAACTATTTAAAAAAAAATCTCTTTGATAGTAAAATAACTAATATAGAGGATCAATTATGGGCAAAAAAAGCTATTAGAAACAAAAAATTAGTTGGATATTGTCCTGAGGCTTCTGTTTTTCAATTACAAGGTATTCACAAACATGACTCCTATAGTAACAGATCTGATAATACAAAAAAAATTATTTACTCATTTAAAAATCTAAAAAAAAAATGGAAAGATACAAATTTTTTGAAAGAAAAATTTTATAATTATATTCTATTAATAAATTCTAGAAGAGAAAAAGACTATAAAATATTAGAAAAAAAATTAAACTCTCTTTTAAAATTAAATTTCATTCGAAGTTTAAAAATTAAGAATATTTTAATAATTACTGATTTAAAAATTAAAAAAAATATAAAAAATATTAATTTAATCATTATTAAACCTAAGAAAAATTTATCTGATGATTTAAAAAATATTTATATAAGTAACAAGAAATTGATGATTGAAAATAATTATTGTATAGCAATTAATTCATATGGAAATATTAAAAATAATAAAATTTTTAAATTAGTAAAAAATGGAATTTATAATACAGTCACCTCAATTACATTTGCAAAAAAATTTTCAGGAAACTTTATATTAGATTATCCAGATGGTGGATACTTTAAAAGTATTTCTTTAGAAGAATTAAATAAAAAGTCGAAACTAACTTTAATTAATTGGACAGATGGTGTTATGTTGGATATCGATAATCTTAGATTAGGAACTTACATAGATAAAGATGTCATGTTTGTATAATGAAAATACCTTGCTTTATACTTGTAAGAAAAAACTCGAAAGGTTTAATAAATAAAAATAAAAAAAAAATTGGAAACAAAACTTTAGTTCAGCATGCAATACTATATGCAAAAAAATCAAAATTTATTACAGATATAGTGGTGTCTACGGATGATATTTCAATTAATAAGCTTGCAAAAAAGAATGGTTGCTTAACTATTTTTCCAAGACCAAAAAAATTTTCACACGACAGGGCTAGAACAGAACCAGCTTTATTACATGCAGCACAAGAGTTTATTAAAATAAATGGTAAATTTGATATTTACACTTATATGCAAGCAACCGAACCCTTTAGACCTAAAAAGATACTTGATGCTTGTATTAATTCACTATTATCTGATAAAAGTTTAGACTCAGCTTTTGCAGGTTATGCAATGCATAAAAATTTTTGGTATAAAAATATTTCCAAATATAAAACTTTAACAAATAAAAA
>TARA_B110000008_G_scaffold175156_1_pt1 | contig 14649 bp, 23 predicted proteins | sample TARA_B110000008 | Tara Oceans TARA_B110000008 (sample SAMEA4396496) | marine metagenome | biome: Westerlies Biome; feature: [DCM] deep chlorophyll maximum layer (ENVO:01000326); material: water (ENVO:00002006), including particulate matter (ENVO:01000060) such as... | depth 40 m
TATATACGTCTAGACACTACCAAAGTGGAGTCTTTACAGGAAAGAATAAATGCCGCGCTTATACGGTATTCTACAAGCAAGCGTATCTTTAAGAATGAAAAGGAACAGACCGGCACAATCACCAACATCCAACAAGCCCTGAAGGGCAAGCCCGCAGCGTATTTTGAGGTGGTAGACGGTCAGGACATAACGGATTTCAAGGAAAAGCATACTCCCAAATTCCTGAAGATATCCACGGTAGACAAGTGGAAATTCAACGACCTAAAGGCCATTCTTACTAGAAAATGCGATTTCATAGGACGCCAATCTGTCATGAAATTCGATAATAAATTGAAATGCAACGAGATGGTAGAGATGACAGCGAAACGGGGAAATATCGGCGAAGTTATAAATGAAAAACACAGGGCATATATGTTGGATAGACCCCACACCATCTATAACGAACAGGTAGACTATGGTCTCCAGTACCTCATCGATAGAGACATATACTCGTGTAGTTGGATGCAAATCGAAGGTTCGGAAGTAGAAGCAAAGACTACATACTGTGATATTGAATTGAATGCAATCAATTGGGTTAACACCCACAAACAAATCGATCGAGATGACGTAGCACCATGGCACGTGTTGTCTTACGATATTGAGTCTGTACCCCACCCCAGAGGCAATGGCAAGTATGACTTTCCCGGTGCCGATTTAGACCCAGTCTGTACTATAGGAGCAGTGGTACAGATCAACGAATCGGTGAAAAAGTATGTGTTTATACACTCGCCGAACGGAGATCCACTGGACAAATTAACTCCTATTGCGGAACCATTGGACGCGTACAACTCAGACGACGTAAAAGTATTTCATTTCGACGACGAGTTGGACATGTTGGACTCCTTCAATAAATTTATCATTGAACAGGACATTGACATCATCGAGGGGTATAACACCGCATTGTTTGACCACCCCTATCTGTTTGATCGTTATCATGTTCTAAACAATGGCGGGTATCCCTCATGGGGTAGATTCATCGGTGTAGAATCCTTCATCAAGGAAAAGGTTTTTGAGAGCAAACAAGCAGGCAAAAATGTTACTAAAACTCTGTACTGCCCCGGCCGCATTGACCACGATGCGTATCAGGTGATGAAAAAGAATCATAACCTGAGTAGTTATAAGTTGGACGAGGTTGCCAAAACCTTTTTGGGCACACAAAAATACCCAATGGATTACAACGAAATTCACCCCAAATATCAAACCAAAGAAGGCAGGGATGAGTTGGCAGTATACTGTGTGAAGGATGCATGGTTGACTCGTAAGATCATGCACAAACTAAGTAAGTTGTTTGTATCGTTTCAGTTGGCATGCGTTACTGGTATTCCAATAAACGATGTTCTCAATCGAGGACAGGGTATTCGAACCATTGCCCTCATGTTGAGGTATTGCAAGAAAAGAACACCGGCATACTTTATACCGCGTCGAGAAACGAAAAAAACTTGGGCGAGAAGAAACGAGTTGACCAATGAACTACGTGTTAAAACCGTAAAAGAGGAAACCTTTGAGGGGTTCCAAGGAGCGGTCGTGTTGGAGCCAAAGCCAAAATTCTACAAGGATGCCATTGCCACCTTGGACTTTGCCTCTCTATATCCATCGGTGATGCAATGCATGAATATGTCATATGAGACCATTGTGTCTAGACAGAAGATGTTGGACATGGGGTGGACAGAAGGTAAAGAAGTGCGTACAGTTCCAGACTATTACTGGAAGGATGGTAGAATGCAAACAAAGATCAATTACAACACTAATATCATCTTTGCCACAAAAGAAAACAGAGAAGGCATTCTCCCGGAGATATTGGACTCCTTGTTGACAGAGCGTAGAAGGGTGAAAAAGATAATGAAAAAGCATCACCCGGATACTGTCCAATACAAGATTGCCAATGGTCGCCAGTTGGGTCTGAAGGTATGTGCCAACAGTATATATGGATTTACCGGCGCCAGCGTGGGGTTCTTACCCGATAAGCGTATAGCAGAATCCGTGACAAAGTATGGGCGCGGTCTCACACTTAAAACCCAAGATCTTATAGAGAATCATCCGGTGTGGGGCAAAGAACACGGTGTTACCTGTGTATACGGGGACACCGATTCGGTATTCTGTCACCTCCCACGGTCTCTGTGCGATGGCAAAACACCAGAAGAGACTGTAGCCAGAGCAGAAGAGATCGGTAGAGAGATGGGTGAGTATGTCGATTCACACTTCTTGAAACCAATTGAGTTGGAATTCGAAAAGATATATCTGCCCTTTATGTTGATAAAGAAAAAGCGATACTGTGGAAAGAAATACGAGGAAGGCCATGTCAAGGTCGATATAAAAGGTCTAGAATGTGTACGGCGTGATTTCTGCCCCTTGTTGGTGAAAACCCAGAAGAAGATGTTGGATATATTGATGGAGACAATGGACGTTATGGCGGCATGTAAAGTGGTATCCGATGCCATACGAGATCTTGCCATGGGTAAAATACCACTTGAGTTGTTGACCATGAGTAAGAAACTGTCTAGGTCTCCTCACGAATACAAAGCCATGGCAGCGCATGTTAACTTGGCCATGCGTATTAACGAAGAAAGAGGTGAACAACACGGGTTTGTAGCGGGTGATCGTGTCCCATATGTTATAGCAAAGGGGAAGTCATTTAAAATGTCAGAGAATGCGGTACTACCAGAGGAAATTACATCTGGTAAATATATCGTGGACACAGATTACTATAAGGAGAAACAGATGATCCCCCCACTCACCAGAATATTAGAGAAACTCTGTGATAATCCCAAAACACTGTTTATATGTAATGCCCTCAAGAAGCCAGCGGTAACCGGTGCATTTGCATCGTGGGCGAAGAAAAGAAAACCCAAGGAATTGGAGCCGGAGAGGAGAAAGATTATAAAGAAGAGTAAGAAAGTAACACTATATAACTTTTTTTGATTATAAATTTAACATGTGTTTGTAGTAAACATGGAGAAAGGCGATGATGTATGGGCCGTCGTTAAAAATTATAACGGCCGGGACATTCCGTGGCAATTAAAACGTGTTAAAATAACTCTTGTATTATCGTCCAGTTCTTTCCAAATTCAATGGGCGCTTTATACCAAAACAAAAAGTGCCGTTTATCCCGGATCTAGATTATATATTGAAAGACCTTCAGACGATGAAATAGCAAATAATAGCAACGAACCCGAAGAGGTTCAGAGACAATTCAGCGAAGCTGTGCTGGAACGAAAAAAATCTAACTCAAAAGCATTTAAATTCTAATGTATAAATATGTGTTATTTATGTTATAAATGCGTTTATTACTGTTACTAACATTGTTATCTGTCACCGGAGCTACCTTTATGGAAGTAACTCCAGAAGGCAAAGCATGCGATTGTGCATGTGAAGAAATAGACCGTGACAAGTTGGGAAAATCTACATGGTATCTATTGCATGAGATAGTAAAACACGCGGACCCTGAATACGACCCGGCATTCATGTTGTTAATGAAAACACTTGGCGTGCTGTATCCATGTCCACACTGTAGAGAACATATAAAGGAATATTTGGAATCGCGTCGAGTAGAAATGACCGAAAAATGGGTGTGTGAGTTCCATAATGCGGTCAACGTGAGACTGAATAAGACAATTGTGGATTGTGTGGTATAAATATGTCTTAAATGGACAATAAATGTCTGTCCTAGAAAACGAACAACTTGAAAAACTAATTAATATGACACCAGAAACAACAGAGAAAACCTTACAAGATTTTCTAGTCTTTATAAAGGGCAATGATACGTTTGCCATGTATCGAGGATGGTATATGGAACTCATTGCGAGGGTTAAGGGACACGACGAGTTACAGCAAGAGTGTATAAAGTATATGATTTAAGTAGCATACATCCAATTAAGTAACATGTATTTTTCACTGTCCGTTGGGCATGGTTGTAGGTACACATATAAATTCCGTATCGGTGGGTTACCATCTACCACAAATCGTAAACTATCCTTTGATCCACCATCTGCTATACTCAAGTCCGAGCCCAAATCCTCTTTTACCATTTTTATCATATCCTCTCTATCAAATGGTATGTCGTCGTAATACAGGGGGAGAAACATCAGCCTTACTCGTTGTACAACAGGCATCGTATTACATATTGGTGGAAGATCTACACCGTCTACCGTTTGACCTTCCTCTATTCCATCAAACGGCGATTCTTGCACCTTTGGTTTTATATATTTCAGTGATAGATTCTTAGAACTTTTTCTAGGTGTTTGTTTTACAGAGTGCTCGCGTTTTCGTTTGGATCTTCTAATCGAAGCTTCACCAAGTTGTTTAAGCATTGTACGAACTTGGTTCCGCTGTTCCTCGGTGAGAGGCTTTGGTGCTTCTCTCGAGGACATTTTATTAAACAGAAATGATATATAAATACCTTCATTTTTATATATAAAATGCCACTTTATTTGTATCTAATTTCACATGATCGTCCAGAGATAAAAACCCACACTTATATCGGATGTACAGAAAATTTCCTGAGACGTCTAAACCAACATAATGGACTGGAAGTCGGTGGTCCTAGAATCACCAAGCGAGCAGCTGGATCATGGGAACCGGTAATCATTATAAAGATACCAGACGACACGGCGCTTAATTCTAAAGATCTAAAGAAAGAATGGAAACAAAGTAGCAGGGGTCTAGAAAGCAGGATACGACGAGGGTTAGAAATAGCGGTGAATAATCAGTTACAATTGGTAATGCCCAAGAATAAAAACAATAATATTCCTATCGTTAAATTTATTAATGATAACTGGGATGGTGATACGGTAAATATGACCAACCAACAATGGAAACGAGTGTTGTCATCGGAGCTTTAGTCTTTTACGCGGTACAATATTCTGACGTATCTGTGTGATAGGCGTGTCATTTCTACGTATTTTCATAGAGAATGATTTCTGTGGGTAATCGAAAATGGTGTCCGTAATAAATGCCCTATACCGGTTTACAATTTCCGTAATAATTTCTACGTTTAATGCTTCTATATCCTTTAATTCTAAATCATAGTACGATGCGCTTGGTTTTATTTCAGATGAAAATTCCATGGTTGTCATCCCCAACACATTTCTCATTATACCTTCTATGTGTTTTCTATCCCTTTTATCTACCATTGACAAATCGTATTCCGACGGGATATCCATATCATCGAATGCAATTGACCGTTTGCGTTTTCGTTGGGTTTCTTCATTGTGCTTATACGACTCGATCTTTAGCTCGGATGTTTCCAAATCTACCTTAAGGGAGGTTATTTTGGCATTCATCATCAGGATTTGATTCATGTCGTCTAAGGTCATTCTTGGGGGGTTACACAAAATAATACTGTATCTGGTAGGAAATTTGGTAAACAATTTTAACCTCATGGAAGACGATCCATCCAATGAACTGACTACCTTGATAACTTCTTCTACAAATCTGGAATCATTGTCGTGTAGATTTCCGTGTTTCTTTATGGTCACATGCGGTATTACTGCTGGTGATGGCGAGTCCATAGCATATATATAAAAAACACCGTCATGCTTAAATACACAAATGAATTCAGATACGATCGTCGTGGTTGCCTTTTTTCCTCGTGTATGCATTGAATATTTACTTTGCCACCCATCATGTCCGTAACGATACTGGCGGTTAAACCTTGGGCCTCTATTATTTTTTTCCATATGTTTGTAGTGGCCTCTGTTATATTTTCCATGTTTAACACCTCCAGTGCAAACCCCTTTCCACCGTGCATATATCCTCGGAAATTCACCTTCATGTCCGGGTTTTCGTCGTCGTTTAGTTCTTCGATTATCTTATCTGCTCTGGTAGACCGGGTTCTGCTGCGAAGAAATACAGATCTCGACATTTTATTTATAATATTGTATATTTATACCATGGATTGAATCAATGAAAATGGATTATATCTTTCCCGTGTTAACTATAAAATGAAGTACGATAATATATTACAAAACATCAGTAACGCGGAATTATCACGTGTTTTTGGGTTTACCAGAGCTGAAAGTAAAAGAGCTCGTCTTCTGGTCAAAAAAATGGACGACGGTGAATCGAATGAGTTGGTCGTCTTTATAGAAGGGTACCAATGGGCAATAATTGATCTTGAGCTTAAGCAACAAATAAGTTGTGGTTCTTATGGATGCATATTTATGGAGGCAGACCAAGACATGGTTGTGAAAATTAGCAAAGACGGTGATACAGTAGGTATGTTCTTAGAAGCTTTGATTGGAATGATATTGTACAAGAACAAAAACGAGGCGTTAAAAGTTCCATTCGTTTATCAGATGGGTATGATAGAATACAATGAAACTATACGCATAGGCATGTCAATGGATTTTGTAAAGGGTGAAACTATAAAGAGTATACCCTACGATAGACAGGTGTATGCTTTAAATTTATTGTTTGAGGGACTGGACATCTATCAACAATCTTTGAACTTTTCACACAGAGATTTACATGGTGGCAATGTCATGGTCGATGAGAAAAATGTACCATGTCTAATTGACTTTGGCAATGCGTGCATTAGTATACCCGCAACCAAAGGCTCTGTTAGAGATACTAATGGGGTGGCAGAAAGTTTCGCCGAGGCAAATGGCTGTTTGAATCGGTCACACGATGTATGTATGCTCATTCTAGCCCTGTGTTACTCTTCAAGGTGTACACGTTTTAAACACATTTCGAAGCAGATATGTGCCGATTATAGAGAAAAAAGGAAGGTGAATAATTTTTCAGATTGGGATAAAACACCATGGGGTTACGACAAAGAAATATTTCATTTCCACTATGTATACAGCATGTACGACATACAATTGAAGTATACGCCTTCCTTTATGTTCGGAACACCGTCTAGATTTGATTTAATGTTACAGAGATTAAAATTTTAATAATATGCTAAGATAAATACAAATAAAGATACAAACCTACCAAACCACAAAATGCCCCTCACTACATTTGACTTTCGCATCTTGTCTTCGTGTTCACAGGTGTTCCCATCGTAGGCAAGTTTGTAATTGGAGTATAATGCAAATCCAGACATAAACCACGCCAGAAGGAGTATTATCAAAGGCAAGACCGCCCAAGATGCCATCTCGACCATTACACATGCGGATACAAATTCTAGAAGGGCAAATAAAAAGAAGGCTTTTGCCGTACGTTCAAAGTGTGTATCGAGTAACTGTTCATCCAAGGAAGTATATACCAGAATATCATTGACAATACCGGTTGTTACAATGGTGCAACAAATTATATTGATAAGTGACCATACGAAAAGTGTTTTATCCATTTCGATGAACACGCGACATATTTATACCGATGTGGGAATTAAGTCCATCAACCATTCCGCGTCCATATCTTGGAGGAAACGTCTATTTTCAAATATAGTTACAAGCTGTGAGGTAAAATAGGTTTCAAAATCCCGGGGAAGATTCAATACCTGTACCCATTTAGTTGCTTCTGAAAAATCCATCTCCAGTGTTATAATACAATCGCTCACCTCTTGTTTAAGATCCTTTATTAATTTAATGTCTGTATCCGTCCACTCTTGTGGAGTTTTGTACCCTATTGACTGTATTCTATCGTCGTTTACTATTCTAGATACAAGAAGCTTTGACAACACTTCTACATTTCTATGTACATCGACAGCCACGCCGGCCTTTTCGTGCGAGTCTACCAGTTTCTGTGTCCAATAGTGATTTGAATCTTCTTGTGCCATCATTTCCATCATGTCGTAGTTTGGTTTCTCTTCTATGACGATTTCCCTACATTTTGGACATCTTATCTCGTTATCCGTCTCGTCGTCTTCTTCTTTGATTTCTCTGTAGCGTATTATACAGTGTTCACACATACCATGTGAACAGGGTTGTAAACTCATAGGCTTTACTGCGTGAGAATAACGTTTTAGACATACGGGACATTTTGGTAGAGAGACATAGGTTTTAGGCATTTAAAATATTTATTAACCATTAAATAGTGTATTATATGTCACAACGTCGGATACACGATAGTCTACAATCACCCTCAAATCCCAAATCGCACTCGGTCATTTCTGTTCTGGGGTGGTTTCTATCTACGTAGTTGGGACTACCATAATAGAAATAGTCGTTTGTATATTCGTCGAAATGTTCTCTTTCTTCGTCAGAGACTTCGTTTAGACCCTGCCAAACACCCATCTGACGGAAACAGTCCGTCTCATAGATCCAATATTCTTCTTCATTGCTTTTGTACAACCAATCATCGAATGTTATCTCTACAAAGTTTATTTTATCTTTGCTCAAGTCGATCTCCAGATCCTTTATTTCTTCGTCTAGGGCCGCCTTACGCTCCGCCAATTCACGGGCCTCGTCATATAGAGTTTGTAGTTTTCGTTTAGTCATTTTAAGATAATTTGTATATATATGTTAATTATGTTTAATAAAATGGAAGAAGATAAACTACTCAATCGAACCGATAAGAATGTTACAGTAAGTAGTGGCTTTTGGTTTTGCTGCCGCGATCTATTTAACTGTTTAGTTTGTATTCAATGCTGTAGGGGTGGTAGCGTTACAGTTGCATAAATGTTGGGACATGGACCGATATGTCGGGCCACTTTAACGGTCCGACGTCTCACAACTGTTTCGGACCATGAGGTATATGGTATAATACTCCTTGCACTTTTCATGTCTTTTCTTTTCTTCTATACATTTCTTCCAGTTATTCCACTCCTTCAACATTTATCAACAAAACACCTATATTTATAATGAACACAAACGATTACAAACATATTCAAAAAAATGGCACCATTACCTTTGATCTGACAAACGGGATGACTTTCAGTTTGAAACGTTCCCCAAGAGCCCAAGACTGTTGGTGGGCCGAACATCAATACGGGCAACACTATACTTTGTTCGCCGAAGAAGACGACCGTCTTTATTTCACCGCCACGGATCCAGATGGCGGCGGCGCCCGTAAAACCGGGTGGTGGATAAATAAGAAGACCGGTTATCTTTACGTACTTGCCACACACACTATGGGAGACCGCGTTGCCGAATACAAACCAGATGAATTCTCCCTGAAACTTGTATACGACCACGAATTGGATGGATTCTGGAACGGTGACATATACACATGGTACGACAAAGAATGGTTTCGTCTCAAGGAGGAAGACCGCGAACGTGTGGTACTGGTAACAATCGGTGCATTCTACGAGGTATTCCACCACGATGCCATATTATTTCGTGACAAATTTGGATTCCCGTTAATGAATAGCACTCATGCGCATACCGGGTTTCCACAAAAGTCGTTTGAGGAATTCACGAAGGGTATGGATGTGAAGGGTATTAAGTACACTATCGTAAAACAAGACTAAATTTTACTCCTACAATTAGGACAGGTATCGTTACTCTCTAACCATGGTTTAATACAATCGCTGTGAAAAGCGTGGGATACCGTATCCTGACATGGTAATCTACAAATCATATCTCCCCTTTTCATTTGTGCCTGACATATACTACATTCTCCTAAATCCCCTTCACATTTAAAGGTCGCTATTCTGGTTCTACTTGGTCGATTGGTACTCATCATCAGGGACATAATGCCTTCGCTTAGATTTGGATTTGAAAACACCTCACTTACATTCGCCAACTGCTCTAGTGGGGATGGGGCCACCATATTTAGGGAAGGCGGTGCCTCCGAAATAGACGGACTGAAGGAATCACTATTGAATTCGGGCAACAATCTTGGATGACAAAATACACAGGTGTTCTCACCTCTACATTGACAACCCGATGGTCTGTTTCTTCTTCTTCGCATTCTTCTGGTTCCAGATATTTCTCCCATCATATGATGAGTAAAATCACTAATAACAAACGGGGATAAGTCAACTCTATTTCTTTCCCTGTCCGGGTTGGACCCATCCGTGAATTCTATTGTATAACTGGTATATCTAGACATTTTATTTGTACAGAAAATACTTTTATAGTACATTTTATCCACTACACAACATACATCCCAACTTCTCTAAACAACCACATCCCTCGTCTTCTTCCTCCTCCTCTTCTTCCTTCGTGTTACCGACTGATACATTTGTGCCACCACCTCCACCTCCTCCCGGCGCGGCTTCTGATGACATTGGGGCCACTACACCACTGTTTCCTACGTTTAATGTAACTGTGTTTCCCATTTATACACGCAACGAAATTATATTTATACCCATGTTCCAAACAAAATTAAACAGCTCTTCTAAGAACCCAGAATGGTACATTGGTGCGCCATGATATCCGAGAGAGTTTTCGGGTCGGGCCAGTTTCATTTATATAATGATTAAATATATTTATACCTCGTATTGAAAATCGCTCTCATCCAACATGATGGTAACGGTAGAGCTCATCGAATCTTGTCTCTCTAATTTCGTTGCAACCGCCGGTTTAGTTTCAATGGTCGGTTCCTCTTCTTCGGGGACTATAGGGTCCGGTGGTGGCATGGGGTGTACTTGTATGGATACCTCACATCCCATTTTTATTACATATTGGGGTATATATAATCAAACTTGTAATGATCCACCTCTAGCACTGGAATTTATATTACGTTGTATTCTTTCTCTACGTAACATTTCATTTCTACAATCTAAAGACAAACAAACTACCACCAGTACCCAATACAATGAAAATGACAAATCCAACCGGTGATCGCGCGGGCGTGAGACAAAAATTATTACAGAAATTATACTTAAGATGGTACCCAAACCATATAATACATGTTTCATTTATCTTATTCGGTATCAATATTTATAGTATTCAAAACGACCTCTGCGGTATCTTTTTGGTCTCCATCGCAATACCGGTTCGCCACCCGATAACAACCACTCGATGTAAAAATTTTTCCTCTCTCTGTACTTTGTAGGTAAAATGATAGCATGTCTACATATTACGCATTCTGTGTGATTGTGCACCAATAGGCGATCATGGCACGCTTTACACCATGAGTGATTGCACACATTGGTAAAAATACTCACAGAATCCTCGAGGCAGATGGGACATAGGTGGTCCATATATAAATTGGTACACATGCGAAATACTTAAAATGATTTGTTTTTTACTTAAAAAAAAATAATTATATAAGACTGGTATATGTAGAAAAATGATACGTGTTGCGTTTGGAATAGCCGTTGGAATTTATTTGGCACAGAACTACAATGTGCCCAATGCCAAAAATTACCTACAAACTTTTATGATATACTTGAAAGATTTTGAAAAGAATCTGGAAGAGAAAGGAAAGAAATAGTCTTGTCCGTCTTCACCTCGTTGTAATAGACCGAATCATTTTGTTGTGACCACAAGTTGTATGCTTTTCGTATACTTTCCGTTTCATGCAATTTCAACGCCTGTTCCATTAGTGCTACCTTTTCTCCACAGTTGTCATCCTCTAAATCTTCGGCCATGTGTTTCAACGTCAATGCATGACGGATATTCAATTGCTCATAGTCATTCTTTTTCCATAAACGAGAAGCCAGTTCTAATAATTGGTACGACTTTTTTACCGGCAAGTAAGACTCTTTAAAGGTATACATATTAAAAAAATAGTCCGAGGCATATACCAGAGCCATTGATAGATGGTACCTATCTTGCATAATTGGCAACCCCCCTATAGAGGAATCTCTCCAAGAATATGTACGGAGTGTTTTTATGGATTCTATCTCAAATCCGACAGCTTTGGAAAACCAATCTTTTGCTTCTTTTGGTTGTTTATCTACTGCCAAGTCATGTGCCCAGTGTGACAGTAGCTTTAAAATATGCAATTTCTCAAATTTCCAACACGATGAATTACTATTGTCCCATACAAATAGTATAGAACTGTTAAGTGTGGTGCCAGAATCCATTATACTGTCCAGATGCGTATAATATTCCATACAGTGTTCGTATCCATTCTTGCTCAGTTCCAAGGCTTGGACTACCTTTCTACGCAACTCTGACATACGGATTAATTTTTTACTGTCGTGATCCACGTGCCGTTCAAAATATATAGGAGTAGTTTGCATTTATATGATTTATAACTTATATTTATACTATAATACATGCATCTTTATCCACTTCGTGATTACCAACTTGAACCCCGTGTTTTTTTGCTGCTACCTCCAGTACCTTTACACGTCTACTTAACTGTTTGTTTTCTTCTATTACGAGGAATATTTTAGCTTCTAGCTCATTGACAAACTTTAAGAGTTCATCCGCATCGAAATCATTTCTCACTACTGACATTTATTTACTCCGGAAAGTTATTTATACCATGGTTTTTATATAGCCATGTCTTGTAATAGTGCCTCCAGTGTTAATACCCAATACTCGAGGTTGGAAGCATATGCTTCGACGAACGCGGCCATTTCTTTTTTTATAGCGGGTAAATAATCATTGTTTAAGTCTATTTCATATTCGCATTCTGTTAACCAAGCCTCCACCGTCGGGGTAGGAGGGAAGACACCGTAGTGCATTCCCCTACTACAAATGCGCTTCTTACCGCGTGCATCTGTTAACTTCTTACCTTCAATCTTTACGGCGTACACCTCACCCTTCTTTTTTACCCACGCCCATTTTTTGGCTTGAATCAACTCATCATATTGTTTGAATATTTCTTTGATGACCGGCAGGGATCGTCCTTTAGCCTTCCGCTTTATTTTATCACGGTTCAGATTATGTGCTTGCATCTGAGCCAGCTGCTGTGTCACATAGTATTTGGCACTAAATACCTGTCCAATACCAGATGCTATTTTGGTGACCAATTCCCACAACATTTATATATCTGTACTATCTATTTATAGTAAAAATGGATAGGTTGGATCATGTTTTTCATTGTGTATACTGTCAGGGTATTCGTTTCTTCTCCTACACTTTTCGTAGTCTAAATACTCTCGCATAGGAAGACGTTTGGCATATACATATTTTTCGAAGCAGGCACAAGTGGCCCGACCACACTCCTTTATTATTTTGGTTCCTTGTGGGGTACTCACAGAGTATTTGAACATTTGTCGGTCCACTTAATACTTATATAGTTAAAAAAAAACAGTTAGACCACTATAAATATAAATTAAACCCAAATAAACAATGCAGTGTATATTCGGAGACGCAAAAAACACCTACGAACTATTTAAGTTCATTTCCCAGTTCGAAACAAATATAAAATTAGAATGTTCCCCAAGCGGAATAACCATGTTTACCATGTCGAATTGCCATTCGGTCTTCATTGATGTAAACCTCCCGGCCGATTATTTCGAAACCTTTGAGTGCGAGGATCCGGTCAGCGTTGGCCTGAATCTTACGGTGTTATTGTCGGCGCTGTCGGGAAGCAAGCCGAAAGATTCTCTCATCATGCAATGTTCGAATGGGGACACGGTTACCTTTACGAAGATGTCCGGCGACAAAGAAATGGAATACGTCATCAAGCAAATGAACATCGAGGACGAGAACATGGCAGTTCCGGATCTAGAGGAGAATGTTACGGTGAAAGTGCACACTTCTTATCTAAAGGAATGGAAGAAGAATATCGTGGATTTCACCAAATCAACACTCGTCATTCAACCGACGCCCAAAATGTTGAAACTCAGCAGCGTTGGGGACGGGGGGACGGTCAATGTTAAACAGCCGGTTCCAAGTATTGGTATCGAATACACCACGTGCAACGAACCGCATAGCGTTACACTAGGCAACAAAAATGTCACAAAGATATTCTCCATCGGTGATGTATCCTCCGATGTCGAGATGGGGTATCAAAATGGTATGCCGTTTCGATGTAGTGCGAAACTATCAGATATTGGAACTTTGAGGGTATTCATGGCGCCGTGCATTGGAGAAAGTATGGATGACGAATAAAGTAACTATATATATATTATTTTTAATATTTAAAATGGCACGTGTTATTGACGGCGAAATAGATACTCAAATTCAACAAGACTCGGATGAAGACATTCAACACCATCATAATCTAGAAAGACAAAATCTGGTCGAACAGGTGCAAGCACATGCCAAAAAACCCACCTGTCGTAAAATGGTCTGTAAAGGACTAGTTCTTTCTGTAGCGGGTGTCCTTTTCTTGTTAATGATGATACAATTGTGGTCCGACTACGGTGAATATATTCAGACGCAGACCTTCCCCCCGAAAATGATTAGCATGGGGTCATACTGTAAAAACGAAACATCACAGGCGAGTTACAAACCAATGGAGTGCGCATATACAGATAACTTGGTGTGCACAATAGAAAAACCCAGTAAGCCATTTGTTCAAGCATGTCCACCCAGTATGATTTCATGGACAGACAATTCGTTGATCGTAGAACCATATGAACAAAAGGATTGTATTGATCTAGTTGTGTGGAGTATATAAATAGCATACCAATTAATAAATGAATTATTCAAACTTAAAATCGCCACTTGTAATGGGAATAGCATTAGCTGTCACCCTATCTGTTGTATCTTATTTGTACTTGGACGACCTATATAAACCAAAGAAACCAAAAGACGAGTAACGCTGTGTTCATACTAAAATAAATAAGCCTGTGTACATACTAACAATTTTAGAGAGGGCACCCCTCAAACCAAAACATATTTTATTTAATTTAATTACGGTTCATGCTATATT